>Ga0209824_10000011_pt1 | contig 192953 bp, 190 predicted proteins | sample VDWuncwatermetaG_FD_184124 | JGI IMG/M metagenome (GOLD analysis project Ga0209824, IMG submission 184124) | Wastewater microbial communities from Netherlands to study Microbial Dark Matter (Phase II) - VDW unchlorinated drinking water (SPAdes)... ... | reverse complement strand
GAGTTCTCGCCTATGCTGAGATATGAATAGCTGTATGTCCTCGCGAGGTCTGATATGTCTACTCCCGTTGGCGATACATGTGCAAAGTATTGTTTCTCTATTAAGTCTCTCGCTTTCTCCTCGGCAGCAAGGGTCAGTTGCTGGTTTCTGTTGAGTGGAGCAAGTTGGCCATTTTTGCCACGCTCAAAATTTGTTCTCTCGCGGACTCCATTTGCATCTAATGCATGAAGAGGCTGATTAGAGCCAGAATCTTCAATTGGCAGTACCGAGTCCACCTGCATGGCGTTGCTTTGCGGTAGTGGGTCTCCACTGCCAGTTTTAATGATGAGCGCACCTGGCAAACTTGGCTCCCAAACGCTCTTGTCGTCTGCTTGTTCAAGTTTTTTGATGATTGGTATATTCAACTGTTCCTCATCGACACGATTGTGCACGATGGCAACTGGTGGGACAGTGCCCACTTGAGGATATGTTTCTGTCGGCGTCTCAGTGATAGCCAGACTTGCTGTAATAGTAGTATCAATTTCCGAGGTCGGGTCAGGTGGGGCAAGGAGGGTCTCTGACGCAGGTGCTCCCCTCTTTCCATGAAGGGATGAAATAGACAGAAGCGACGAGAGCAGCACGAGCAATGAGAAAAAGATAGTAATTGCGACTTTCATAATATTTTCTTTAGAGGGATAAGCTCCAAGTTTGAACATTATACCACGTCATAAATCGACAATCAGGAGCCTCTTGAGCTAATTGCAGTAGGTATATCCACTACACATATACTCAGCTCTGATGATATAATCACGTAATGATACCAAAAAATAAAGGAATGAATCCAATGCCGGAAGGAGAGCTCGTATGCATTAATATCCCAGAGTCAAAAATTTCAAGAGAACCACATACTCCAGCAGAGCTCGCGCTTGGCGCAAAAAATCAACGTGCGTCACGCATTGCAAGTGAATTTGATCGAGGACTGCGATTTATTAAGAAGTATAAAAATGCAGTAACTTTCTACGGTTCCGCCAGATTTAAGTCAAACAATCCACATTATCAAGATGCAAGAAATTTAGGTTTCAAGCTCTCAAAACTTGGGTACACCATTATTACGGGTGGAGGACCAGGGATTATGGAAGCAGCAAATCGTGGCGCCAAGGAAGCAGGTGGTCCGTCTGTGGGTTTGAACATAGAGTTACCGCATGAGCAGGTTATTAATCCATATGTTACTGACTCACTTTCGTTTTTCTATTTTTTCTCTCGAAAGACGACAATGTCATTTTCCTCAGAAGCCTATTTGTTTTTTCCGGGAGGATTTGGCACGCTCGATGAGTTCTTTGAAATAATTACCCTAATACAGACAAAAAAATTACACAGTATTCCCATCATACTTGTGGGGTCAGATTTTTGGACTCCTCTTCAGAGCTTTATTACAAAGTCTTTACTTGAGGTTCATGCAGCAATCGACAAGAAGGATTTAAAGATGTATGTAATTCTCGATGATCACGATGAAATAATAAAGCACATCACAACCTGGACAAAGAGTAAAAATTCGAGAATAAGTACTAGAGGAGTTCCTTCCGTTTAAACAACCAAAGCGCACCTGCGGTGAGAATTCCCGCAATGAGTAGTACCCACCAGAAAGCTTGAGATGAGTCCTGAAGTGGTATAGGAACGTTCATTCCTAGCGCGCCGACAATAATATTCGGGAGCATGAAGATAATCGTAAGTGCGGTCAAGAGCTTAATAACGCGGTTGAGGTTATTTGTCATTATTGTTGAATAAGCATTGCGAATGTTCATGATTGCGCGAATGTTGGATCGGCACAGGTCTACGAGCTGGCCGTTTGAAAGAAAAACATCCTCTGCATACTCCTTGTCTTCCTCGTGCAACTTCAGGAACTTCCCTGAAAGTAATTTGGAGAGCGCGACGTTAGTGGGAACCAGTGCATCAAGGAGGTCGTTTAGTATAGACTCGAAATTGACGAAACGAATAATGTCGCTATTCTCAATTGTGCCTGAGAGTCGTGCTGAGAGGCGTCGCACCTCCTTGTTGATGAGCGTAATGAACTTCGCATATGCTGAGTCAATTTCAGCAAGAATCTGGAGGAGAAAACGCACTTTCTGCGTCGTAGTAAATTCAAGTCTGCCCTCGTGAAATACATTCAAAAAATCAAACTTTCTTTTGCAGACGGTAAATACAAATGACTCTCCTACACCAAGGAGTATTGGTGCGGTGTGAATCTCCCCGTTTTCTTCGTACGGAACACGAGAAAAAATGTATGTTATGCCGGCGCTTTCTTCGACGCGCGGAACCTCGTATTGATCAGTTGCATCAACAAGAAGACCACGGTCAAGTCCGAGTTTTGATTCGAGCTCGTCAAACTCTTCCTCGGTAGGGTTTTCAATATAGACCCAAGAACCTATTCGAAATTCTGGAATAGTTTTAAGCCTCCGTGTAGTGATTGTTTTTTGGTAGTAGGTAATCATATGTACGTATAAAAAGCATCAAGTCCTCACGCGAGTACATTGATAGTTTATATTGAATACTCCAATTATAAAACCTCAGGTGGGGGGCCAAAGTGTGCATAAAGCAAAAACTCACGGTTGCCATCACCTCCGAGTATCGGAGAAGCCACTACACCCTCCACGTGGAATCCTAAATCGTGTACAACTGATTCTATGCGATTTGCTACCTTTGCATGCAACTTCGGGTCAGTAATTACCCCTTTGCCCACTTCTGATTTTCCAACTTCAAACTGTGGTTTAATGAGCAAGACAAGTTTACCCTCCTTGCGGAGTAGTTCGACAATTTTAGGAAGGATTTTCTCGAGAGAAATAAACGACACATCAACTACGGCAATATCTATTTTCTCCTTAAATTGAGATTTTTCAACTTTATTAATGTGATGTCCTTCCATGCTTACCACCCTTGCGTTTGAGCGTAGCTTCGGTGATAGTTGGTCGTGACCCACATCTACTGCATAGACCTTCTTTGCGCCAAAATCAAGCAATACATCTGTAAAGCCACCCGTAGATGCTCCAACATCAAGTACAACCATGCGTGTAACTTTTATCTGCCAGAACTTAATTGCATGTTCGAGCTTGAGACCGGAACGAGAGACCCAGCGCAAATCTTCGACTACTAATACAATTGGTGTATCCTCTTCAACAATATGATCTTTATCAGTGACAATTTTACCAGCAACACGGACTCCCTTCGCTCTAATGAGCGATTGTGCTCTTGCACGCGATGGAACAAGCCCACGATCAACGAGTGCTTTGTCTAGTCGAATTCCGTCCTCATCGTGTGGTCTTACCATATTTTAACTGTGTATACTCAAAAAATTAGCTTTAGCTTGAACAACAGTAGAAAAAGAACAGTTGCTCTGGTGAGACACTGTGCTCAGTCAAAAAAAGTATTAAAAACGTAATTTGAGCCTACCCGTGCTCAAAACCAATCAACTCAGTGATTATACAAGATTATGAACAAAAAGTAAATAAGTGGAATATCTGACTAGTCTACGATCCAGCCAGGAGTCCCCCCAGCAGTAATTCCGAATGATCCGAGTAAAAATGATACAAGTCCCCAAATTGACACAATAACGACAAAACTAATAATGGCCCAAAGGATAAACTGCCTTCCCTTTTCGCGCTCGGTTGAGTCGTCAGCGTTTAAAATAAATTTTACTACGCCATATGCAAAAAAAGCCACAGTACCAGCCATGAAAAGATAGGATAAATTTCCAAACAAATTCAAAATAATAACCTGGACATCAGAAATCCCGTTTGCTGCAAAAAGTGGTAGAGGAGAAAGTAGGAGTAGTGTAAATAAGATTTTATTCATGAAGTTCTCGTTTATGTAGGTACAGAAAGTCTTGGAAGACCAAATGCCCCGCCGAATAGTGATCCCTGGATAATTTCAATGATACCCCACATGCCCACAACAACAGCAAGACCTATAACTGCAGACACGAGATATCCCTTTATAGATTCACGACGTTTTTCATTGTCTGAGTTAGCCATATAGAGAAAGACACCATAGAGTATTCCAAGTACAAGTGCAGACATGAAAATAACAATAAAGTTTGAGATGAGCCGGAGTCCTATGACGACAAAGTCACTAAAGTTAGCCGCAGCAAAGGCTAAACTTGGCACACACATCATTAGCAAAAAAAATAAATAATTCATGACTTGATGATTAAAATAAGCTCGCAGTTCCAAATACTACATTCGCGATAACGCGCGCACCGAGAATAATAGTGGCCCCTACAATTGACCATAGTACCCACATTTTAGCCTTCGTTAGCTGATCTTCGTTGCCACTTGCTGATACAAACAAAAAACCACCGTAAATTAGGCAAACAACCAAAATGGGCATGCCAATGAGTTGTATGATATCAACAAGCAGAAGTATGAACTCTTGTAGCGTGGCACCACCGCCCGGAGTGGGGTTATTCAGTGTTGTCTGACCAAAGGCGAGAAGCGGTGCAAGTAAGAAAGCGTACAACGGTGGAAGAAGTTTAGTATTCATTGTGTATATATTATGCCAAGCTCAGTATCGTACCTTCAATTGCTAGGGCAATGGCCTTTGCCCCAAGTAGTACCATGGCACCAATAAGTGTCCACATGAGAACAAACTTAGCCTTTGCAACCTTTGTTTCATTATCTCCTCCTGTGACAAAAAGGAATCCAGCGTAAATAATAAAAATAACAATAATTGGAGTCCCAACAAGAAACACAAGGTCAACCAGTGCTAGCAAAAAATCAGGAACATTGTCGACCGATAATGTCGCTCGTAGTGGGTTATGGTAAGAACCATGATTAGCAGCCACCACATTTGGTGCTAAATAGCACAGTAGTCCGGTAATCAAAGAATGAGAAAAGATTTTTTTCATATGGTTATGTTAAAAAAATATATGTTGGATCTAGTAAAAATCTGACAATGAAATTCACAATAAGCCATGCAGCCAAACACACTACTAACCCCCAGAATACGTACCAAAAGATCTGATGAGCTTCTGAGACCTGACCCTCATTTCCACGGTTCGTTACATAGAGAAATCCCGCATACGCAAACATGACTGCCCCAAGCGGTGCGGCAATTCGAAAAATGAGAAACTCTATAACGTTCTGCGCGAGTATTATAAGATCGTTGTAGCCACAACCAACATCACAAGGGATTAACCCCGCTGCCATTGAGGTCAACGGAAAAAACAACAGCAACAGTGGGATATAATGATTCAATTTAAATTTAAACTTCATAAGTTTTTACTGCTTTAGATATGGCAAAAGCTCTGCGTTGAGTTCAGTGTGTGCAGCTTCAAGGGCTGTATCAGACGGTGCATAGCCAGACGAAATTTTATCTATCATGGAGGAAAAAATTCTATCGGTAGCGCTTGGCTTGGGGTCAAGCCACGTGCGCGCACGAATTGCTGCGTCATAAAAAATAAAGAATGCTTCATCTGATGGTTTGTTCACCAGTTGATCCCTTCGCACTGGAGGTAGGCCAAATGCATCCGCGAATTTTTTTGCTGGCTGAGCATCGGTGAGCAACTTAGTAACTGCGACAAATGCGGTCGGTTTATTCTTTGATGTTTTTAAAACTGAGAGTCCATACACCTTTGCAGTGGTAACCTCAGCAGCAGTATTTTTAGGCTGTGGAACGTTCGCTATCGCAAAATTCAAATGAGGATTCTTTAGTTTAATATTCTGATATTCACTTGCATAATCAAAGTGAATCGCTAGGTTCCCATCAATGAATTCGTCGAGTGAATTACCACGTGCCTTACTCCATGTGTAAATTGATTTAGATGGATCTGCAAAATCCATAAAAAAACGAAGCGCTGACACAATACTCTGGTCTGGAACAGGTGTGCTTAATTTACCATTAGAAGCAAGCCGAGAGACAGGGGCATTTTTCTCATATTCTACAATAGGGTTTCCAACCTGCAAAAACAGCATCGAAAGCAATTCCTTTGCATTCTTCACATTCGAGAATTCGCCAAACGACACAGCACTTTGTGTCAGTTCGAGACTTTTTGAGTTTCTTTTTGTTAATTTAGGCGTGAGGGTGAGGAATTCCTCCCAGTACTTGGGTGGAACAGCAATCGATGCATTATTAAACAAATCACGATTCCAGTACATAACCATTGGGTCCACAGCAAACGGAAGTGCTGCTAGGCCGTCTTTGCGCATGTAAATTTCTGCTGCTTGAATAAACATGGATGAAAAAGTATTCTGGGGAAATCTCGCATAACTAATCAACTCAATTTTATCCGAATGCCTCATAACCAGTTCGTCCGGGAGTAACAAGATATCAGGCCCTCGTCCACTTGCTAGTGCTTCGACAATCTCATTGTCAAATGTTTTTGGGTCATGAAAAACATAGGAAATTGAGAATATGTCTTTATATGACTTATTAAAATCAGCTATTACATCCGAAAAATCTGAGTTAAGTGGAAAGGTTCCCCAAATCACGACGTTTCCCGATGCCTCAGAGAGGGTTTTGTCGTCACCACCTGATTTTTTTGTGTCAGAGTTCGCAAAAGTCATAAGCCCAACGACGGCCATAACACCAAAAAATGTAAGTAATATGGTTTGGAATTTCATATTTAGCGAGTACTCAATAATTGTGAAGGCTGAGATTGATATGCACCCTTGCGATAGATTAAGCCGTAGTGAAAATTACCAGAATCAATCGGCTTTTCAAATGTAAGTCGAGCCTCTTCAAGTAATAATCTCGCATCTATTTCTGAAAAAATTTGGTCTTTTGTTGGCCCCATGTTGTTGAACGATGCTGTCCAGTCTATGAGTAATAGTCTTCCGCCAGGACGAAGTATCCTTCTTGCCTCTTCGATGATAACCCTTTTGTCTGGTGCAAGAAAAAGTACGTTCGAAACTATAACAACATCACAAGTATTATCCCCCAACTTAGAACCACCCATAAGTTCAATGTTGCCCCACACAAACGCAACATTACCAAGATGCTCACTGGTACATGTGTTCTGCAGTGTTGTAAGCATTTGCTTCTGCACCTCAATAGCATATACCTTCCCTGTTCCCTTCAGCGCCTTGGCGGCCGCAAGAGTATATGCACCAGAGCCAGCCCCAAAATCAGCGATAATCTGATTTGGTTTAAGTTCTAGCTGTTCGATGTTCTTCTCGGGTGCTGAAAACATGTACTAATTATAGCATTTTTGAAGTGTAGTATTCTAGCAGGCAATCCCCACAACGGACGTGTGTGAAGTTCGGTACAGCCAACTATAGTGTAATTAAGGAAGCTATCGAGTCTCCTTCGCGCAATTTCATGATTTTTACACCCTGTGTCTGTCTGCCTAATATTGGCACCTCGACGAGTGGAACCCTGATAACTTGACTATTCCTTGAAATCGCGACTATTTCACCTTCGCGGTTGGGAACAACAAGCCCAGTCATAAGTTTTCCTGTTTTTGGTGTCACTTTTGCTGTTTTAATTCCTGACCCGCCACGTTTCTGGACTTTATATTCTGACAGCTTACTCATCTTCCCAAAACCCTTTTCTGAAAGAACTACCAGAAGTGGATCCTTGTCGGTGCTCCGTATGACATCCGCAGTAACGATTTTGTCCTTTCCTTTCAGTGTCATTCCACGTACTCCTCCTGCGTTTCTTCCCATTTCGCGAACGTCAGTGTGTTTGAATCGTATGGACTGTCCTTCGAGTGACACAAGTGAAAGGTCATCTCCCTTCGCTACGAAGCGCGCGGTGAGCAGCTGGTCGCCAGGTTGAAGTTTAATCGCAATTAGCCCACTCCGGCGAACATCCCTGAATCCATCTGCAGATACCTTCTTGACTACGCCACTCTCCGTAATCATGACGAGAGAAAGTTCCTCGGTTGCCTTTACCTCCTTTGGCATTGCGAGCATTGAGGTGACAGACTCATCACCCGCAAGAGAAAGATAGTTCACTATAGACTTTCCTTTTGTGGCTCTCCTTCCTTCAGGAAGTTCAAACGCCTTAATTTGATACGCCTTGCCTTTGTCGGTAAAAAAAAGAATATCGGCATGTGTTGATGTAGTGAGAAACATCTTCACGAAGTCTGCCTCCTTTGTATCGAGGTCTACAACCCCCACACCACCTCTCCTTTGTGTACGGTACTCTGCTGGGTCTGTGCGCTTAATATAGCCACCTGCAGAAAAAACGAGAATTGTTTCGTTCTCAGGAATGGTGTCTTCGACGGATATTGTCTGTACTCCTCCCTTGATGACACGAGTTCGCCTTTCGTCACCGTATTTTTCTTTAATCTCTGACATCTCATTCTTAATGACGGCGAGCATCTTCTTCGCGCTCGCAAGTATTGCCTCAAGCTCAGCAATGAGTATTCCCAGTGCCTTAAGTTCATCATCAATTTTTTTGCGCTCAAGTCCCGCAAGCTTAGCGAGCTTCATCTCAAGAATCGCGGAAGCCTGGCGGTCAGAGAATTTAAACTCCTTCATCAGGTTTGCGTGTGCTGTGGGAGTGTCCTTTGAGCCACGAATTAACTTTATTATAGCGTCAATATGATCAAGCGCTTTTTTGAGACCAATAAGAATGTGTTCCCTATCCTTTGCCTTGCTGAGCTCAAACTCTGTCCTTCTTTTTACGACCACCTTACGATGTCCGATAAACTCCTCAAGAATAGATTTCAGTGACATTGTTTGAGGCACTCCATCGACAAGGGCGACCATGTTGTAATGAAAGGCTGATTCAAGCTCGGTGTGCTTGTAGAGATAGTTCAAAACTTTCTGTGGTGGAGTTCCTTGTTTGAGATACACCGCAATGCGTATGTCCCCCTTCGCTGACTCATCACGAAGATCCTTAATTCCTTCAAGTTTTTTTTCTTTGACGAGCTCGGCAATTTTCATCAGTAAATTAGCTTTATTGACTCGATACGGCAAACTCGTAATGATAATTTCCGTCTGACCAGCTTTTTGTTCAACAATTTCCGCCTCTCCTCGACAGACAACACCACCACGTCCCGTTGCGTACGCGTGTCTGATATCAGTCTTCCCGTAAACAAGTCCTCCTGTTGGAAAATCTGGTCCATTGATGAAGTCCATGAGATCTTCGGCAGGAGCGTCTGGATTCTCGGCAAGGTGCATGAGCGCATCCACTACCTCTCCTAAATTGTGTGGTGGGATATTTGTTGCCATTCCGACCGCAATTCCCAGTGTTCCATTGAGGAGCAAGTTTGGAACAACGGACGGAAGCACTACTGGCTCCTTTTTTGTGCCATCGTAATTGGGCTTAAAATCAACGGTATTCTTTTCCAGGTCTCGAAGTACCTCGCCCGCCATACGAGACATCTTGGCCTCCGTGTAACGATATGCAGCTGCGGCATCGCCGTCGATTGATCCAAAGTTACCCTGGCCCAAAACGAGCGGATAGCGCATTGAAAAAAGCTGTGCCATTTTAACCATCGCATCATAAACAGACGTGTCGCCGTGTGGGTGGTACGAACCAAGCACTCCTCCCACAACGGTTGCAGACTTCTTGAAGCGGGCACTCGCGGTAAGACCCATCTCTTGCATGGCAAAAAGGATACGGCGATGTACTGGCTTAAGACCATCGCGGACATCGGGAAGTGCTCTGTCGACGATGACGGACATCGCATAGTCAATATATGACTCGCGCATTTCCTTAATAATGTTCACTGGAAGTACTGACATGTGCGGTATCTCGGGAACAGTCACCTTAGTTTCAGTTGGATTATTTTTTTTCATCGCATTGTCTCGGTAATGAGTAAATCTTCTTTAATGAATTCGGGATCAGCTGGGTTCGTCTCACTTGTTTGTGTCGTCTGCATTTCCATTTCGTGTTGCTCATCGTTCGCGACACTATTTGCTCCTATCTGCTCTTTGGGCACCTGCTCCGTCAGAGACTTCATTGCATCCTGCCACCGCGATACTCCCTCAGTCTTGAGCTCACCCACTGAAGTGAGCAGCACCTCCGTAGGGGGTTTGGAGTAAGTTGACTTTGGTGACGATGAATCATTCCGCACATTCCATGAGCCAGCCCACATACTAAACACAATAAACGAAAAAGCTGAAGAAATAATGAGAGCAAGTTGCTTTCGCGTATGCGGTGGTTTGTTTCGTAAATTATCAAGTAGCTCAAACATGGTGATTTATTTGAATTTGAGAACTCTACGCATGTGTTAATGGTTCAAGCACAACTACCTCCCCCTCCTTACCGTCAAGATCTTTTTTCTTTAGTGTAATTTTTTCTGCTGGTGATGCCGTGCCAGACCCCATCTCCTTAAGAAATGATTTGAGCTCATTGTCGTCTTTCGACGCCCAGCCCACGGGTATGACGAGTTTCGCACCAAGCATAACTGAGACCTTGCCCGCTTCACCCGGAGAAAGAATTCCTTTTCCCGCGATAGGGACAATCAAAATATCAACTTCACCGATTCCCTCTATGAGATCAGAAGAAAGCTCCGCAGACGAGAGCCCACCAAGAATACAAAGCCGTATTCCCTCCATTTCTACCGCGTAAATAGTATTAATTAACCCGTCTTCACCAAATGGCTTAGGAGACGTGAATCCGGAAATTGAGATTCCACCAACCTCGTACTCTCCCGGTCCCGATATGGCAAATGGAGTCTTGTCTCCATGAGAAAGATTCTCAACACCGTTCATGTCGGGATGATTTGCAGACACTAACCCTATGCGCGCACCAAACCGTATCTGCTTAAATGTGGAATTTTTCCCAAACGGATTTGACGCAATTACTGCGTCTCCTTGTGAAAATTTAACAAATTGTCCTCCATGGTACGTGATTATCATGGGGCTGATTATAGCAATGTTCACTTAATAATGAAAGTGGAAAATAGGCCTAATAATATGCCTAGTTTTGCTCTATTCTGTACTCTTCGTAAAAAGCTTGACATAATTACTAAAAAATGATATACTGTTAGTCGGTGGTTCGGAATTGCGGCTCAGGGTACGAGTATGACGCAGATTTCCTGTGCCAACTTAGAACATGCCTATTTGCCCGGGCTGCCGGGGACTTGCCCGAAAGTCGGGAACCTTAAGGCGGCACGGAGTTCGGCCCGCTATACTCCACCTCCAGCAGTCGGCAGGCCAAGGCCGACAAATCACGTCCGACGCTTCGGACTGGACCCGTGGTTACGAGCATCGCGCGCTTATGACCACACAACACCTGAGTCCTAATGGATAAGGAGAAGGGATAGCTATTGAAACGCCCGTAATTGAGGTCGCATCACCCAAACGAGCCGGTCAAGTATCGTAGTGCCTCGACTCGCCGCCTCAAGGCGACGGAGAAGACGGCAAATGTTCTGCGGATTCCCATCACTGGGTACGCGAGAGAGCCGATACGATCGTAGCAATCAAGCTCTTTTGAGCAAATGCCCGCCCTCCGGGTAGGCACTGCAAATAGTTGCGACGATGTATGCGAGACCATACTGCGAGGAGGCGTCACTGACGGCTCCCCGATTCTGGTCGAACCCTCCGCATCCATGCGACGCGAACGCAGCCCTCACGACCGCACCCCAAAGGTGCGGTCTCTTATTTTTGTAATTCCCAAGTACTCCAGTGTGCAGTCCTTGGCTCGTCAACAACATTCTTTATTTCCTTTGCTCTGGGTCGATGAGCATCCGCTCAAGCTCAATACATCGTCTACGCACAAAATCGGCATAGCAGAGTGCGAGGTCATTTTGTCCGACCATCTTGCGGTATGGAACCTGAATGAGTGAAGCGGCAATCTCGTAGACCGCCCTTACAATTTCCGAAGGAAGCTCAGTTGATTCCCCGTATGTCTCGTGAAGCACCGCGGTGTGATCGCCACCTGTTTGTGCTTCGATGTCCGCGCTGGTGCGACAGATGAGAAAGTAGCGATCGTGTACGCGCCACGCATCCTTGGGCGGCATGACATCGATGAATGAGACTTTGCCGTCGAGAAAAAGTATATTCTCTGCGTTGGTGTCAATAACGACAGAAATGTTTTTGATCGGATCTTTAAAATATATTTCCCTATTGAGCGCCCGTTCGAGAAGTGCCCGTGCTCCCCCCACCTCAACTGATGTGAGATATGGTGCTCCGTCTGCTCCCGCCCAGTCACAGGCACCAAGGATTTCTGAGCGTACATGCGCGGCATCCTTATCAAAAAATTCTCCGAGTGCTCCGCGACGAGCTTCGGTGAGTATTAAGAGGCGACGCAGGAGGGTCCGCACATATTCCGCAAGTTCTTCTTTGTTAAGCAGTTGGCTTGAGATTGCCTGCATGAGGTCGCGTCGCGTATCAATTTTTTGCATCACAATATACCAATCCTCCCCCTCCCCTTCGCGGACGTGCGTAAACTGATCTCCGTCTTGTTTGACATGGCGGAGCTCAAGATAGATATCTGGTGCCATCGCATTATTCCAAAAGAAGTCCTCGGCGATGTAGTCACGTCGTACTTCCCTGTTTGCGAGATCAGCAAAATCGGCCGTGCGATGCTTGTACGCTTTGTGAACCTCATTGCCGTGCACGAAAAGCTTTGAAAGCACCGTTTCGATTACGTGGTCATGTGGCCCCTCTATTCCTGGAATCGCGAGTGCTTCGAGCGCGGAAACGATATTCATCGGCCTATTATAGCGATTTTGACACAAATGAAAACCCGCATGCAAGCATGCGGGTGGAAGAACAGAAGCTATTCGATTATTGGGTGGTAGGTCAGCTCCTGGAGGTTGAATATGCACCCGACGTCTTGGCCACGGAAACTCATCGAGAGGCAAACGTAATCCGAATCGTTCGTTCCTGTAATCGTGAGGAAGATCGGCTCGGCGTGCCTCAATTCAGCTTCTTGGGTCGGAGTGATGCCAAAGAAATCACTTACAACGTTGCACAGGACCTCGTAGTGGGACACGAGGATCGAGTGCCGTCGACCATGGCGAAATGAGTCGCGAATATAGCTTGCGAAGAACGCAAGCCACCGTGCGCGCACCTCTCTTGGAGTTTCAAAGATCGTCGAATCCTGGAAGGCGGGCTCAGTTTCGTAGCTCACATAGCGCTTGCCTGCACTGAGTGCACTGTACACCTCCTTTGCGCGCGCTGGATCACGTTGCTCGGTCGGACCGAGCTTCATTTCCGGCAAGAGCGTTGGCATCAGCATTTTTTTGTTTCTGATGACTTCCGCAATATTCCACGCCGTGTAGCCTGCGCGCGGGGCTGGCGAAGAGTAGATCTTGAGGTTGCGCACGTCGACACGATGTTTCTCCATCCAAGGGAGCACAGAGTCCGTCGCGACTTGGCGCACGTGCACCTCACCTTCAGGCGTGAGGTCTCTTTGTTGTCCAGTGTAATGCGTCTTGCCGTGTCGCAGGCAAATGATTTCCAAGGTTACTGACTGATCCATGTGGACCCTCCCTCATTTCAGTGTCAACGTTGAGAAGTTAGGAAAATTCTCTGGCAAAACAATATCACATTGGTGCGGTACTGTCAAATTGCGACTCTTGAGTATCGCTTCGCATTTCCGGTAAAACATTATAGGTGATTTTTGTCAAAAATCATATTTGTGGTATACTGTGATACATGAAGCATATTCTTGCGACATCTCTTTTGGTTGGGTACATCATACTCGTACCGTTTTGTCTTTTTGGGGGCACATTACTTGCGGAGCATTTGCACACAGCCGAACTCGCGACAGACCCTATGCACCACGTGCACGACTGCGAGATGCCATTTTCTGGATGTGCACACACAACAGACGCTGGGGCGCTCGATACAGCGGTCCATCATATCAGCATGTATTTGTCGATCACACAGACACCACTCACGACGCTTTCGCTGATTGTTGCAATTTTTTCACTGCTATTTCTTTTCACACTTGTTGTGTCGATTGGCTGGCTACGCACATTTTTTGCTCAAACATCTTATGTTCGTACGCGCAGAATTGATGAGCGGCATTTCAACATAAGACAAAAAATTCTTTCATGGCTCTCGCTTTTTGAAGCAAGTCCAAACTTTGCATAACGCGACGCACACACAGCACTTTTATTAGGGTGTATCTCGCGTCGCAGAAAGATTCTCAATGAGAGTCTTTTTTATTATTCACACCAACAACCTTATGAAAGAAAAAATTCAGCAGTATAGCAAAGCACAGATTGGCACGAGCCTCCTCGTACTTCTGAGTATGCTCGCCACCGTTGTGGTGTATGCATCATCTAAGGACAGCGTCGAACAGTCAGAAATACCTGAATTCATTTCGAGTGATATTGAGATCGCGACGGTCGATGCTGGCTCTGCCGCCGGCGGCATGCTCGGAAGCTCATGGCCAGGAGAAATTATTTCACTTGCCAATCTTCCCATTCAGCCATCGCGAGAAGGCATGATAGCCTCGTGGCGAGTTCATGTTGGCGAGAGAGTCTTTGCTGGTCAGGTGCTCGGCACTCTTTCCCCACCACCTCAGATGCCAGACGCACTCGCGATGGTTGCCGATGAAGAAAAGATGGTGGCAATGGCACGTACAAGCGCTGAGGCAAAGCGCAGATATGCAGAGGTAAGACTCCCGCAACTCGAAGCGCTCCGCACAAATATCGAGAGCTCACTTGCGGCAAGTGAGCGTATTCTTGGCGGTGGCGGAAGTTCCTCAGAGGCAACATTGTCAATGATCGACGCGAAGAAGGCCGTGATCCGCACACTCTTGCGAGGATCAATCGTGCGCACATATCCAATTATGTCCGATCAAGGCACACTCCCCGCGCGATGGAACTCAATCACACTCAAACATGCTATCGGAGCACAGGATTCTCGCCTTCGAGATAAGTTTCAGACAATTCTCTTCGCTGTGGTTACTGAGTTGGATAATCAAGATGCAGTCCCAGTTTCAACGGGTCTCGAGTATTTCGATCTTGTCGTAAGGCTGGCCGATGCATCGATTCCCGATGGTAGCATGCTTACGGCGGCTGAACTTACGATGCTGAAGGACTCACTCCATGAGGACCAAGAAAACTTCATTATGGCAGCGGACAAACTTCGAGAAACTGAACTGATGCTCGTCGACACGCAAAAAATGGCATTTGAGCAGCTAAAAATGATTGAAGGCGAAATCGCGATGCTTCGTCAGGACCTCGCCATGGCAGACGGTGATCTCACGGCAAAGGAGGCATCTGCACGTGCTATTCGCTACGCTGTGGTCGGTGGTTCATCAATCACTGCGACAAGGAGTGGGACGGTTTCAGCAATCATGAAAAGAACCGGCGAATATGTTATGCCGGGCGTACCGATAGCGATTGTGACAGGAGAAGGCGCAGGGGCTCCCACGGTGCGATTCCGTGTTCCGATAAATGTTCCAAAACCTAGGGTCGGTGACTTGCTCACTGTGGTGCGTAGTGCCTTCCCCGACGATCCGCGACAAGCAAAACTGATTGGCATTGGAACAGCAGTTGACGACACGGGGGCATATATGGCCGATGCTATTTTTACTGAGGCGAATGCCTGGCCCGTTGGAGGGTCGGTGCGCGTGCTTATGGGTGGAGACAGCAGGACGGTTGTTGTTGCAATCTCGTCAATTATATGGGACGAACATGGCACACCCTATGTTTGGGGAGTTTCAGGCGCAGATCGTCTGTATGCAAAAAAGTTAAAACTGGGACGCACACTTGGAGCATCAGTAGAAGTATACGAAGGACTTATCGGGGGAGACCGCTATATTGTTTCCCCGACGTCAGCCATGCATGAGGATGTACTACAGAGTGAGCTTGCGCCAAAACAGGAGGCACACGCACCTAACTCCGCAGAAAGCATGGACGGAATGAACATGGAGGGAATGCATATGGATGAACACGAATAATATGACTACACTATGTTCAACAATATAATCTCATGGTCACTAAATAATAAGTTCGTTGTCCTACTTGCAACACTGTTTATCGTTGTTTTCGGTTCGTGGAGTTTGCTCACCATGAAGGTAGATATTCTGCCCGACATCAACAAGCCCACCGTTACTATTTTTGCAGAAGGCGAAGGAATGGCGAGCGAGGAGGTTGAACGGCTGATCCTCACTCCGATAGAAGCCGCTGTCGCCGGCGCACCGGGGGTCGAGCGTGTTCGCGGAAGCGCCGCGCTTGGTCGTGCGATCGTTAATCTTGAATTTGCATGGGGTACAGACAATTATCGCAATCGACAAATTGTGCAGGAAAGATTGGCACAAGTCGTACTCCCGAGCAATGTGCAGCCGGTGCTTGGACCGCAATCTTCTCTCCTCGGTGAAGTTGTTTGGGTAGGGCTGACCACAAAAAACAGTGCGATATCTACGATGGAAATGCGCACCATCGCAGATTTCACTGTGCGCCCCGCACTCCTCAAAATCCCCGGTGTTTCTACGGTACTGGTGATGGGTGGCGATGTTCGTGAGTGGCAGATCAACCTTAATGCCGAGCGTATGCGTCAGACGGGAGTGATGTTTGAGGACATACGGTTAAATATTGCTTCGGCAATAACGAATAAGGGTGGTGGGATTTTGGCCGAGGGAGGAAAGGAATACCCCATTCGTATTATCGTCGCTCCAACAGAGATAGCACAGCTTCGTGAAATTGCAGTGGGGAGAAATATGGCAACGGGTGCAGTCATTCGTTTGGCAGACATGGCAGAAGTAATTGAAGGACCGAGCCCCGTACGTGGCACGGCAGCAATTAACGGGAAACCGGGAGTAATTCTCCGCGTCATTCGTCAATCTGATGCGGAAACACTGAAGATAACAAAAGGAATCGATGAGACACTAGCGGCTCTCCGGCCGGGACTGCCAGAGGGGGTCACATTAGAAGGAGACCTGTTTCGACAAGAGCAATTCATCCGTGCGGGACTAGGAAATGTCACGGAAGCACTTCGTGATGGGACTATTCTTGTGGTAATCATTCTGATTATTTTCCTCATGAATATGCGTACGACGGCAATTACGCTCACAGCAATTCCCCTTTCCATTCTTGTAACAGCGATCATCTTCAAACAATTCGGCCTGTCGGTGAACGTGATGACACTAGGAGGAATTGCGGTTGCCGTAGGAGAGCTTGTCGATGACGCTATTGTCGGGGTCGAGAATGTCTTTCAACGACTGCGACAGTGGAAGAAAACTGGAGAGAAGGAAGATCGGGAGGGCGTGGTGCTTTCCGCATCAAGCGAAGTGCGCAACTCTATAGTCTATGCAACGATTCTTGTGGCAGTAGTATTTCTGCCAATATTCTTTGTGCCCGGTCTCGAGGGAAGATTGATCGCATCAATTGGCGCGGCCTATCTCGTTTCCCTTGTTGCATCAATGCTCGTGTCGCTTACGGTTACTCCCGTCCTCTCGGCACTTTTCCTTCGGGATAAAGCACTGGAGGGACACGAAGAAGAAACACGATTAGTACAGACCATTAAAAAATGGATGTCACCACGCATATACTGGTGTATTCACCATGTGCGGTTAATAGGTGGAGTAACTTTGGTTGCACTCGCACTTACGGTCGCCATGTACGTGCTTGCGGGCAAAGAAGGTATCCCGACATTCAACGAGGGCTCGGCAACAGTCATGGCCTTTACCCCCGTTGGAACCGACCTCGCCACCACAAATGCGTATGTCGCAAAGGTTGCGCGTACAATTGAAGAAGTTCCCGGGGTGGCAAAAGTATCAAATATGACCGGGCGGGCTGCTGCAGATCCACATGACGGTGGGTCAAATGCGAGCGAGATGCAGATTCTTATTAAACCCGAATACATACCTGATCGTATTTTAGTATTCAAAAATATTCAGAAGGTACTTTCGCGATACGATGGAGCAGATTTTGGTCTCGGACAACCAATCACGCATCGTATGCAAGAATTACTTTCCGGTGTTCGCGCACCTATTGCAATCAAGGTGTTTGGTGATGACCTTGAAGGCATGAAGCGCGCAGCAGATCGCGTTATTCTTGAACTCAAAAAACAACCCGGCGTTAAAAACGCCCAGATAGGCAAAGACACAATGGTGCCAGAATTCCATGTCTATATTGACCGTAATCGTCTTGCTGAGGCAGGAACTTCAGCTGGCGTTGTCGCGGAAGACCTTGAAATGGGGCTTATGGGAGACACGCTCGGACAAGTGCGACTCGGCGGAGCGTCCGTTGATGTTGTTGCACGATTTGACCTTGAGTCAAAAGGTACCATGGCATCGCTTCGTGATATTGCTTTGCCGTTCGAAAATGTTGGCTCGCTTGGTCTTGCTGGTGATGTAATGGTCGCGGGAGGGCGCAATCGTTACACGCACGAGGCGGGAAGGCGTGTACTCGTTGTCTCGGCTAATTATGAAGGATCGGACGTCGTTTCTGCAGTGGAAAATGCAAAGTCCGCCCTTGACCGAGAGCGGATGCCGGTCGGCGTCACGCTGTCCTACGAAGGAACGTACAAAAGTCAGAAAGAGAGCACGCGCCGACTTTCTGTAGTCTTCCTACTAGGAATTGCAATGATTTTTGGAATTCTCTACCACGCATTCAAATCAATTCCCATTGTTCTCCTTGTGATGGCGAATATACCCACAGTGCTCATTGGCGGAATGATAGGAATCTGGATTACCGGAGGAGTGGTGAATCTTGCTCATCTTGTGGGCTTCATTTCACTTGCAGGAATCGTCTCACGAAATGGAATCATGTTGATTGGGCGAGTGCTCGCACTTATCCACTCAGGAGAAGCGTTTACACCAGAAACAATTGTGCGTGCGACCCTCGATCGCGTAACTCCAGTACTCATGACTTCCCTTGTCACTTCGCTCGCGCTTGTCCCCCTCCTTTTGGCTGGGAGTGACCCTGGCAAAGAGCTGCTGCATCCGCTTGCCGTTGTAGTATTTGGAGGACTTATTTCCTCTACGGTGATTTCGCTTTTTCTCACCCCGGCATTGTTTTATCGATTTGGGAGAAAAGCAACCTTAGTAATTGATAAGAAATCCACCCCTGGATTCTAAACTAAAAGCCCCCGACAGTGGGGGCAATATATTGTGCGACTTCATATCTACTGCTTATGAGTGATGTGTCCCGATCCTTCGCCCGACTTGATTGCTTCGAAAATTTCTGGGTTCGGTTCACCGCTCACCTTGATCATTCCCACAAGGCCCTTATAAAGACGCCCGATTGCATGGTCAACAATGATAAATGTCCCAGGCACCGTAAAGTCAATATCAACAATCGAAGAGCCACCGGATGGAATCATTGTGGTCTGAATGCCTTGTCCTGGCGGCGAATACAAGTCACCTTCACGGTAGACTCTCTTAAAGACAGTGCCGATGATGTGAAATGACGACGACAGGTTCGAGCCTTCGTTGATGACGTAGAATCGCGCACTCTCCCTAACTTTGGCAGTGAGTGCGTTATCACCCATGAGCGAACCTGCTTTGCCGTTCCAGACCACGTGCGAGGGGTGCTCAAGGGTCATCCTGTCCATTGAGAAGTTGTACTTCCCGTCTGCATCTTTGTCACCCGCATACCACTCACTTTGAGTAAGGTAAAACTCACGCGTAACTTTTGGCAGCGGACGAAGCGGGTCCGAAAATTCTTTCTTCTTCGTCGTTCCACAATCACCCTCACAATACCTCCGCAGGATCACCCAAGCTTCAGGGAATCTGGGAATACACAGTTTCCCAGTTTCGGCACAATAAAAAACCAACGGACGTCGTCGGTTTTGATGATATTCAACAACCTGATGCAAGCTTTTTTTGCCTCCACCGAGAGTATCAGGTTTTCCATTTGGATGATATTTCCACTTAACCAGTCACTGCCTCCACGTGGAGCACGCCCGGGAGTATTCATATCAGAAAACAGGATATTTACTGCGTGCAACTCTCCAACAGTAAACGCTGCTGCGGGCAGTTCCGCTAGCTTTCTTCTTGTTTCCCAATACTTCTTCTCAAGTGCTGAGTAGGTCTGTAGGACATTGAATATACGCCTAACCATAAAATTCTCCAAAAGCAACAATTCCAAATAAATCCCACTTCACACCACTTCAAACGTCAAATGCATAATGAGCGAGCATCCATAGCAAATCATGACAAACAGTGCAACTCACCTTCAGGACACGGAGTATTATGGTGTACCCATGCTCTATCAAGAATATCGTTGCACTTCATGCAATAAGCTCTCTTTTAATGGTTTGCTTGTCGACAGTGGTTGGAGGTGAAATGTCGTGCCTGCGGGAATGTGTGTGCATTTCACGGGGTGGCAAAAAAATCACTCTGCTTCAGTGAGTCATATCCGGGCAGAAAAACGCTCAATTTGGCTACAAGAATTACAAGTCCACGACAAAGACATAGAAGCACGATATACTGCTAACAGAGTCACGCGATGGCCATTTATTGGCTATTGCGTTTTTTTTTGTGACAAAAGATACGTGGATGAAGCTAGGGGGCATTGAGAAAATTGAGTAAAAAATAACGGAGTTATTCATTAATTATAATCTTATGATGAGCGAAATTGGGTTTGGTATGGGCTTTTTCGGATTAATGGGCGGATTGACTTGGGTCGTCTGGCTGGTTGTCGGGATTCTGCTCGCAGTTTGGTTGTGGAAGAAGATCTCTAAAGAGTAGTAGTGTTGGTCATTTGCTGAATTTAATAACTAAATCACACAAAACATATGTTTGATTTAACTGGAAAAGTAGCGATTGTCACCGGCTCGCGCCGCGGAATGGGAAAGGCATTTGCAATAGCACTAGCTGCACAAGGAGCAAAAGTTGCGATTACGGACGTTGATGCTAAGGAGTGTCAGCTTGTCGCTGAAGAGATTATTGGAAATGAGGGGGAGGCGGTGTGTTATGAAATGGATGTTGCAAAGAAGGCGGATGTGGACCGTGTTTTTGATGCAGTCCAGAAGCAATACGGCCATATTGATATTTTGGTGAATAATGCCGGCATCTATATGTCCAAGCCCGCCTTGGATATTAGTGAAGCAGAGTGGGACAACTTGCTCGCCATTAATCTCAAGGGGCAGTTCCTTTGCGCCCAACGTGCTGCAAAGGAAATGGCAAAGAACAAATGGGGGCGGATTATTAACATTGCATCGATAGCTTCCGGCGGAGTTGGCGTTGGATTTTTTGGTGGTGCGCATTACACCGCATCAAAAGGCGGAATTATCGGCATGTCGGAAACACTCGCAATAGAATGGGCACCGCTCGGGATTACCGTGAACGTCATTGCGCCCGGCGCTATCGATACGCCAATGATCGATGCAGCAAAAATTCCGAAAGCAGGCATGGATGCACTCCTCGCTAGCATTCCACTTAAACGCATGGGCTTGCCTGACGAAGTCGCCGCGGCAGCAGTCTTTCTTGCTTCCAACGAGGCGAGTTATGTGACCGGAGCAACGCTTTATGTTGACGGTGGTTGGCTTGCGACATAATGAACAATTACTAAAATAAAATATATGAAACTCTCAAAACCGATGCATGCTCTCAGTGTCCTTGTTGGCGTTATCGGAGTCGTCTCTTTTGCGGCCGCCGTTTTCGGAGGTGCGGATAACATCGTATTCGGTGTTACAAAAGTCGACGCATTACTCTGTGCGGGACTCTTTATGCTCATTGCAATTTGGCTTCAGATCGCGACGATCCACCACATGATGCTCGAAAAGCTCGGAGAAATCGTCTAATAAAAAAACCTATTGACAATCACAATGCATCGAGTTCGCGTACCCGATATATTCTGATCGGACTCTTGGTCATCTCGGGCATGTATCTTGCAGTAAGTCATGGTGAGCATATTGCACCGTATCTGCCATTTACGTTCCTGCTCGGATGCTTTTTCATGCACTTGTTTATGCACGGAAGCCATAGCGGTAGTTCGCACAAAGATCACCATGAGGAAAAGGAGGGTTAATAATTCTTTGTAAGGCACGGCAAAGCGCTATAATTAACATATGGACCACTCACATCATCACAATGAAGATCATACGGAACATGGTCACGATCAGATGGCGCACATGAGACACATGGATCATGAGCGTGCGATGACTGACCCTAGAATGGCAAAGGAAATGGAGCAAGACATGCGAAAGCGATTTTTGATTTCGCTTGCGCTGACTATTCCCATCGTCTTGTATTCGCCAATGGGAGATATGCTTTTCGGTATCACACTGTGGTCGCCAGTCTCAAAAAATATTCTGCTTTTTATTTTGACGACCCCCGTTGTGTTCTGGACTGGCTCGATTTTCATCACTGGTACATACTATTCGCTCAGAGCACGCAAGCTCAATATGGCGGTACTCATCGCGACCGGAGTCTTGGCGGCGTATATCGGAAGTTTCACCCTTGCGATTATTGGCGGTGGGGAGACGTTTTATGAAGCAGCGGCGATGCTTATCACCTTCGTGCTCTTCGGACACTGGATGGAAATGAAATCTCGCCGTGGTACCTCCGACTCACTGCGTGCATTATTTGATCTGGTCCCACCTCAAGCGCGGGTGCTGCGTGGCGAAGAAGAAATAATTATCCCAAGCTCCGAGGTAGTCGTAGGCGATACTGTTATCTTGAAACCAGGCGACAAAGTACCCGTTGACGGCGCAGTATCCATGGGCGAAACTACGATTGACGAAGCGCTTGTTACCGGTGAGTCCCTTCCTGTGTCAAAGAAGTCAGGTGATAGAATAATTGGAGGCTCGATCAATCAAAATGGATCAGTGCAATTTCGCGCCACAAAAGTCGGGGCGGACACGGTGCTTGCGTCCATCATCAAAATGGTAGAAACTGCGCAAAACTCAAAGGCGCCCGGGCAAAGGATCGCCGATAAAGCTGCTGCGTGGCTTGTTGTGCTTGCGGTGGGAGCGGGGATTTTCGCGTTTGTCGGATGGTACGTCATTGCAGACGCTACATTTGTGGTTGCGCTCACATTTGCCATTGCGACCATCGTTATTGCATGCCCCGATGCCCTTGGGCTCGCTACCCCGACGGCAGTTGCAGTGGGTACTGGGCTTGGTGCAAAGCATAATATTCTCATCAAGGATGCCTCCACGCTCGAAGGAGCCTCAAAAATTAATGCTATTGTACTTGATAAGACAGGAACACTTACTGAAGGAAAGCCAAAAGTTATGGATGTGATCGCTACCGCACATATTTCGGAGGACGAATTCCTTCAATATGCCGCAAGTATTGAAGTGAAATCCAGTCATCCGCTATCCGCTGCCATTATTGCAGAAGCAAAGAAGCGAGGGATCTTACTGCTTGCGACAGATAATTTTCAATCGCTTTCCGGCTTGGGACTTGGGGGAGAGGTGGATGGGAAGCACGTACTTGTTGGCACAGAGCGTCTTCTGAAAGACAAGGGCATTGCAATCGGCAGCACGAAAGCAGAAGCAGACAAACTATTAGTAGGTGGAAAAACATTGAGTATAGTTGCCGTGGACGGAATTGCGGTTGGGCTTATTGGCATTCTCGATGCGGTACGTGAGACATCTTTAAAGACCGTAAGGGAATTAAAAAAACTTGGGATAGAAACCGCAATGATTACTGGTGACAACAAACACATTGCGGAGGCAGTGGGGGCAGAGCTCGGTATTGAGCGTGTGTTTGCGGAAGTGTTGCCCGAAGACAAGGCGAGCTATGTAAAAAAACTCCAAGATGAGGGTAAATTTGTCGCAATGGTGGGTGACGGTGTGAATGACGCACCCGCTCTCGCACAGGCGGATATTGGGATTGCAATTGGCGCAGGAACTGATGTGGCCATTGAAACAGCCAATATCGTGCTCATGAAATCTGACCCATATGACATCGTTGCCGCCATTCGACTCTCGAAGGCAACCGTGCGCAAGATGAAACAAAACCTCTTTTGGGCGGCAATCTATAATGTGCTCGCTATTCCCGTAGCAGCCGGAGTGTTCTACCCTTCCCTGGGGTGGTCACTTCGCCCTGAGGTGGCCGCACTTTTAATGTCCGCCTCCTCAATCATCGTCGCAACAAATGCGGTATTACTGAGAAGGGTGGAATCTCAATTAAAGATTTAAAATCATTTAACGAGCTACAAAGCGCAGAACAAGCATGGGCGTAGTGCATTCGACGTATTATAATTAACATGTGCGACATTTTTATTACTTAGTGAATGCACACAACATCAATTAAACATGCAAAACCCAATATTCAGACCAGCACTCTTCGGCACTATTGCGTCGCTCGCAATGTTCAACATATATTTTTTCATTCTGACGCTCGTGTCCGGATGGAGTTTTGCGCTCGTTCAATTTTATGCTTATTGGTATTTTGTGGTGAGCCTTGTGATGGGATTTGGAATTCTATTTGCGCTCTACTCTTATATCAAGGACATGGTTCAGCATGGGCATGGAATGGGTAAGGTGGTGGGTGTTTCCGGTGCGACATCAACGATGGCCATGGTCGCTTGCTGTGCTCACTATTTGGTAAATCTTGTTCCGATACTGGGGGTGACCGGGTTTATCACGCTTGTTGCGCAGTATCAGGTCAAACTTTTTTGGCTAGGGATCTTGCTCAATCTGGCCGGTATCGGACTCATGATTTATCGGATCTATAAATTTAAACACGCATGAACAATACGCATTACATTATTATTGGAGCAATTGTGCTTGCTTTGGGGTTTTTTCTTTTCAGTGGGAAGAGCAGTGAACAAAATCCGACAGTGAAGACGAAAGCCACAACGCAAAATGCACCGAGTAACTTTGCGGCTAAGACAGATGCGCAAGGGCCAATTTCCATCACAGTAACTCCCCTCTCTCTCAATAAAGATTTGAGCGAGTGGAAATTTAATGTTGCATTTACAACTCATTCAGGCTCTCTCGACCAAGATCCAATGAAGGTGGTTACACTCGTCGACGACAAAGGAATTGCTTACTTGCCGACAAGGTGGGAGGGTGCGGGTCCTGGCGGGCACCATCGCGAAGGCACCCTCGTATTCAACGCAGTTAATCCAGCCCCGACATCAGTGCATTTGCAGATAAAAGAGGTCGGCGGAATTCCCGAGAGAATGTTTATTTGGGAACTCAAATAACCGGAAATGAGAAATGGAAATGGGGACACTTAAATTCTAACTTGAATTGCAACAAGGAATTAGTGGCGCGCTGTCAATAAAACAACATACCTGTCGGGATATACTGGCTGTGCTTTAGCAACCAATAATAATCTCGACAGGTATGTATACATCACGGCATACTGACCGCACGCATCTCTCGCAAGAGGATCGTGCGGTCATTGAGGTACTCCGTAACAGCGGGGCGACGTTCCGTGCGATTGCACATGTTATTCATAAGCATTATTCAACTAAATCCAATACTAGCAGGAGAACAAGTGCATTATTATTCACAAATTGCTCTTCGAAGTTTCAGTGCTTGGTCTTACTGATAAAGCACCCGTACAAATGATAATTTTTGAAATAGAATTTCCTTTTTGCGCAAAAGAGTTTATTGCTCGCATCATGGTAGCAAGCAAGACCCATGGCGCATCTTCCGCTTCTATGGTGCTATAACCTGGTCTCGCGCACATGAGCGGAAAAGCAATTGTATGCATTGCCATTTCATCGGCAATTTCGAGTGTACTTGTAACTGCCTTGAATATTGACTCCGGAGTAGCCAATATCCGCTCTTGCAAGTCATCCCCATTTCTAATTTTGTAGCCCATTCCCACCGCATGAATAACGTACTTGAGATGCAGTCTTTTGCTCATTAACTCCCCAGCTGAAGTCCAAATGGCTCCCCCAATCTCAATGGGGCTACCACCTTTCTTTTCAACAATCTGGTCACATTCAGCTTGAATGCGTGGTCCGCCATGCATTTTAATTTCTCCGGCGACACCCGAGCCAAGAATGAGCCAGTTATTGGCAGAGCAAACGATTGCGTCTACATCCTCGTCGACAACACTGCCCTGCTTTACTTCAATTTGAATCATAGTATTCGTAGTCCAGCATATTTTTTCGAAGCGTCTCGAGCGATATTTTTTTAATCTTGTTATTACCCCAGAAGTCCCATCAGTTCAGACTCCAATTGCGTCTCGTCTTTCTCAAAACTGGCTACCATTGCTTTCATAAAACGCCCTGGAGCAAGCTTGGCTAAATCAAGCGAGTGCCCGGCATTGTCAGTAAGCAAGAGGAGAAAGGATGTTTGTGTTCGGCCATTACCTTCGCGAAAAGGATGTATTGCGTTGAGCGTCGACAAAAAGTGCGCCGCTTTGCTCGCGAATCCATCGGATGAAAGGTCGCCAAGATAGTTCTCATGCTTGAGACTGTCGAAAAGTTTTTGCATCTCCTGCTCGATATATTCGGGATAACAAAAAGCGCTCCCATCTTTACTGATTCGTACTGTCCTGTACGTCCCAGCCCACTCATACACATCCTGAAAAATGTGCCGGTGGATGCCACAATAATGAGCAGCGTCCAATGTTCCGTGTGGGAGTGGCTCGTCAGAGCGCTGTGCGGTCATGGCAGCCTCAAACGCATCGAGTATCGCTTGATTGCGTATACTCGGTATATTTTTGAGAATAGTCGTCCCCTCGTAGCAATAAGAGTCAGTTACTACATCGTACATAGGTCGAAATTAGTGAGAGTATTTTTTGAAGATTGCTTCACGTCGGTCTTTGGGAGAGAAACCTTTTTGTTCAAATACTTGAAAATCATTACGCATCTCCTTGGTTAATTGGATACCTTCAATAGCGCTGATTTTAGAAAAAGCATTACGGCCGATGACGTAACCAGGATTGCTTCCCTTTTGTGTTTGAGGTATTTTCTGCATGATCACAGTATACCATTTTTATGAGAAAAAGAAAGTCATTTCACAGCCAAGCCCTGTATGACGGACTGGTACTAGTCTAGCACATTTTCTCGATGCGTCTCGAGCGTACACAAAAAAAGAGCACGGGGTGCTCTTCTATGCTTCCAGCTGATACAACCCGTGAGACTTGAGAAAATCTATCCCTAGTTCTGAAAAAATTTCTCCTTTTTCCGCGCAACCAATTGCCACTCTTACGTGAACGGCGATATTTTCAGGCAATTCGCCTGGGGTTACTCAGCGCAAATCATCGCATTTCTCGGGCTCCATGTTCGTTACTTCACTTTCCCAGCGAGTTGCCTCAAAAAAATAAAACGGGGCAGGCCTTCCTTGTTGATGCGCATGGGGTATTCCACACACCCTTGCGGAATTATGACAAAAGTTTTTCCCTTGCCTATGAGCGGATACGCAGGGCGGAAAACGGGGTTGGTCGGATGGTGATACTCGCTACGGTGGTTGACCCCTATGACCGAAGCCTTCCCGAGCCACGGAGGTCGTTACTCCGAAAAGTGGTGGACAATCATCTCATCGAAATCGGATTTCTTGGTGAGTGGACCCGTGCTTTCATTTGTGGTGGCAAGAGCCACATTGGAAGTATTGGGTTGTGGTAAAGCCAGGTAAAGAAGTTTAAAAAGAATCAACCACCCTACGGGGTGGTTGATTGTGTGGGTGGCGAGATTATTTTATCCCGTAACAAATATGTATTTCTTGTTTCAATATATTTTTCTTTTTTCCCAATACACGCCTGTACTCTTGTGTCATAGCATGAATAAAACCTTTCCTTTTTTGGTCTGAAAGTAGTGCGTAGGTTGAATTTGTCTTCAGTAAGCCAATCGTTTCTGGAATGGTTTTTGTCTCCACGTACGGGATGTTTACTGTTTTTATCTTTGAAAAACCACTCGCAATAAAAATCTTTTTTATTTCCTTGGGATCACGCAACTTTTGTGGGATACCTTTCCATTTATATTTTCTATACAATTCATGGCCAATTACTGGTGCATCACTTTTTATATTTTGCGTCCAAAAAACAAAGTAAACCCCATCCTTTTTGAGAACACGTCGTATTTCCCGCATTGCTTTTTTTGTGGCAAACCAGTGGAATGCAGCGCCAGATATAATTATGTCAAAGGCGCCTTTTTTAAATGGTAGCTTTTCCGCACTTCCATGCGCGTACATGATTGCCAGCTTATTCTTCTTTGCACTACTACGTGCCTCCTTCAGCATTAGTGCGTCTGGGTCACATCCAAATAAGGCAATATTACGTTTCTGCGACTTTCCCAACTTTGCGATCGGCTCCGTCGAGTTCCCGACACCGCACCCCAAATCCAAAATGGATATGGCTTCAGTCCTTCCGTTCGTTATTAGTGAGAAAAGTAATTTGTATAAATCCGAATTATACGAGCCGCGAAATTTTATATAATCCTTTGCAACAAGCCCGAATGATTGTTTATTTTTTGTAATGTAATTCATAATTTATGCGTGGCGTATCTCGTGCGCGACGACTGCGCACCACTTGGCGGAGATGGTGAGATTCGAACTCACGATACGGTTACCCGTATGCCGGTTTTCGAGACCAGTGCCTTCAACCGCTCAGCCACATCTCCGTTTGAACGATTGCCAAAATCTACCACGCAAACAGAGTTTTATCCAGCCGATCGGCTGTAGTGACTCCCCGCTAAATCTATTCCAGTATTCTCAAGAATTTGAGAATAGATTTTCCTCGTACTGTGAGTGCGTGACGGACAAAGTTTCCGTCATGACGCTTCATTACAATTCCTGAAGTGGCGAGTCTCTGAATGTGCTCGGAGGTGGTCTTAAGGTTTACCTTAAGAATCTCAGCAATCTCCACTACCGATAGTTCAGGGGCTTTGTCGATGAGTGTCACTATCTCGATCCTTCGGTGATTTGCTATCCCCTTCACAATTCGCTCCAGCTGTCTTGGTTTTTGCATGTTTTACAAGTAAGTTAAGTGCGTAAATTATTGACTCAATTATATTCTATTCCGGTATTCTTGAGAATACCGGAATAGATAGAGGTGCTGAGGGGGTGGGTGGAGTATGGACAAAGTGTATGTTTTTCGCTATTCTTCCCTCACTATGGCCCTATCGTCTAACGGTTAGGACATCGGCTTTTCATGCCGGCAATCGGGGTTCGATTCCCCGTGGGGTCATCTTAGAATTTGGTTTTTTGAACAAAAAAACCACGGATGTACCGTGGTTCGTCCTTCTTTTCACTTCCTCTTTGTCGTCACCACTAGAGGTACCTGGTCAATGCCAGAGACAGGATGATGGAGTTTGCGAACACTCCACATGCTGGCATAAAACGGTCATAGAGCGTACGCGGGCTTCCAACGTATGTAAACAGACATGCAAGCCCGCTCATCGTCCAGAACACAACGCTTTGTTCCCATGGTTTGTCATACGCATTTATCCAGGTGGGAATGCCCGCAATCACCATCGCACTCGATGTTGCTAGTACTCCGATATTGTCGCTGGTATTCCACCAGATGATGAGTGCAACGATAACTGCGAATACCACGAGCGTCTCAGCTATGCCCCACTCAAATACTGCTCTTCCAAGCAGGTAGTTGACTGTTCCAATCAATGCGATGATGCCTGTTCCGACAGTGAACACCACCATCAGCTCAAACGGCCTCTTTGCTTTCTTGAGCGATGCAATAACTGCGAAGTCTATCGCAAACCATAGGAACCACGTGGCAAGGTTGATTGGCTTAATACTCGACATCAGCATGATGATCAAGTACAACATGGCAAGAATCGCCAACACTACACCCACTAGACTTTGTTTGTTCAAAAAAACTCCTCAATGTACAGATAGTCAAACAATAGCATGAAATAATGCCATCGTCAAGTTAACAATACTTAGTTCGGAATCGTTGCTCTAACTGAAGGAGCAGTTCCTGTATTTATTGGGCCACCAGTGAGGCCAAGTGATTCCTGGAAGTAACCAATGATACTCCAAAAAGAAACCATAACGAATATCGCAACCATACCCCAGATCATCAGCTGTTTGCCTCCTTTTCGAGCTTCTTCATCTCCCATGTTGGCTATAAACTTCACAATTCCCCAGAAGAACATGACGATAGCGAGGGTCATCAGTAATGGGACTAACTGCTCCGCAATTTGAGAGAGATTCGCAATGGAATTCTCTATTGGCCCTTGTGCATACGCTACAGAAGAGCCAATCGTGAACAGCAAAATTAGTGGAGATAGGATTTTTTTCATGCAAGCATTTTAGCATTAAATATGTAATTGTCAAAGACGGAGCGGAAACCTTTATATGATAATCTAGTCACATGTCTCAATATTCAATCGAAAAACTTAAGGATAAGAAGGTTCGTAACGAGTCTGGGAAGTTTCTCGTTGAGGGTGCAAAAAGCATCGAAGAGCTACTCCGGTCAGACCTTGTGATTGATGAACTCTATGGCACCGACGAGTATCTCAATTCGCTGCATACCTCCCTTCTTGATTACAAGGTGCGCACAAAGTGTCCTGTAAAGATTATTTCCACCAAGGATGGTGAAATATCTAAACTTGGCACCTTGGTCACAAATGATGCGGGCATAGCAATTGCTCGGCAACGGAAACAGTTGGATGAATTATCCCTTCTCCAAATTGCGCAAAATGCACTACTCATTGGACTTGATGATGTGCGCGATCCGAGTAACCTCGGTGCAATTGTGCGCATTGCAGACTGGTTTGGGGTCAGCAATATCATTGCTTCACAAAGCACAACTGATTTCTATAATCCCAAGTGCATTGCTGCTTCAGTAGGTTCATTTACCCGAGTGAATATTTCGTATCTTGATTTGAGTGATTTTATGGTTCTCGCGAGTAGAGAAAAAATGATAATTCGGTCAGCTGTACTTGATGGCAAGGATGTCGCAGACGCTTCACGCGCAAAGTCTGGAATATTAATTATGGGAAGTGAATCACATGGTATAAGTGACAAACTGCTCAGTTTCGTAACTGAGCGACTTACTATTCCACGAATTGGTGGTGCCGAGTCACTCAATGTGGCTGTCGCCACGGGAATTATTTTGAGTAGTTTGTTACGTACACGAGACTAGTCGAATGATACCTACAGACAGATAGAGATATTGCGTGGCTACTGTGCATGCGTTAGTATGCGCACATGAGAATACTCTCAATAGAGACGAGCTGCGATGAGACCGCCATTGCGATTATTGATGTGGAGGGATCATCCCCTGACCTCAAGTTTACGGTGCTCGCGAATCAGGTGCATAGCCAAATAGACCTCCACAAGCAATACGGAGGCGTATTTCCCATGATGGCGAAGCGTGAGCACGCTCGTACTCTCGTACCACTACTGAAGTCTGCACTGCGCGAGGCAGGTATATATAAAGAAGGAAGCAGACATGTTGTGGAGAGTCCACTCCGTAATGAGTTCAAACAAATGCTTGAGCGAGAACCTGAGATGTATGCACAGTTTATAAATGACATCCCTCAACTTTCGCCTCCCCAGATTGACTTGATTGCAGTGACGACGGGGCCAGGGCTTGAGCCTGCGCTTTGGGTGGGAATCAATTTTGCCAAGGCCATTTCACTCGTCTGGAAAACTCCCCTTATGCCCATCAATCACATGGAGGGACATCTTTTATCACCACTGCTCAAGCGAACAGAAACAGGATTTTCAATGAATATCCCCACACTCCCACTTCTCGGTCTACTCGTCTCTGGTGGGCATACTGAGATTGTGCTGATGCGGGACTGGGGCATATATGAGGTGGTTGGTCAGACTCTTGATGATGCTGCAGGTGAGGCCTTTGATAAGGTGGCTCGCATGCTTGGTCTCCCTTATCCCGGAGGGCCTGAAATCTCAAAGCTTGCAAAGCGAGGCACTGCGGGAAATTTCAATTTTCCACGACCAATGCTTCATACAAAAAATAATGACTTTTCTTTTTCGGGACTTAAGACTTCAGTGCTCTACAAAATTAAGGAGCTTCCGAATATAACCGATGAACAAAAGGCAGACATTGCATATGATTTTCAAGAAGCATGTGTCGAAGTACTCACGGTGAAAACATTGAATGCAATAAAGGAATATTCTGCTCAATCTGTTGTTGTTGGTGGTGGAGTCTCGGCAAACGCAAGACTAAAAGAAGTACTGACGGAAAGAGTCACACGTGACGAACAGATACTAGTCTATTTTCCTGAGCCTGCAGAGGCAACAGATAATGCACTCATGATAGGAGTAGCCGCAGCAGTTAAATTTCCCTCAGCGATACCCGCACTAGAGAAGATCCTCGCGAATGGAAATTGGAAGATTTCAGAGAAATAAACAACGCCCACAATTGTGGGCGTTGTTTATATTTTTAGTAAATTTAGTTTATTTCTGCTTCTTCTTCAACTCTACCACCTCGAACATAGAGATAGACGAGTGTAACTAAGATTGCGAAGAAGAGTAGCGTTATTACAATTGAGATACAAGAGAAGTTGAGACAGTTTCCGCCGCTAAGACCAACTGCTGCAATTGCATCTGATTCATCCTCTTTTGTCGTTGAGCTGACAGAATCGCCGTCAACTTCACTATCCTTCTTGTCATTGACGTAGATGTCCTTTCCATCCTTTGGTCCGGTAAGTTTTTCTGCAATGTATGGGCCAGTAGCAAGTAGGTCTGCAAGCGCGATGCGTCCACTGTTGCGCTTTGTGTCAAGTGCGGTTACTTCGTTCGCCGCAGACACCGTGGCAGTGTCCGTGGTTACTGTTGCTGCGCCTGCTACGACACCCTCGGTCTCATTTGATTGCACAGTGATGACTGGCTTGCCTGATTGCGCTACTGCTGATATGCCACCCGTACTTACACCTGCACTAGCGATGAGATCACGATACTTCATCACTTCACTAACTTGTAGTGCTGAGAGTGGGAAGGCGCGCTGGCAGTAAATTTCGTTTACCTTCTTCTGTGTCGTGTAGTACACGTAGCCAGTGTTTGCAGGAAGGTTCCATGGTGTAAGTACCTCGCTTGCGTACTTATCCTGGAATGAGCGTACTGCTGCATCAGTTGTTCTATCGAAAAATCCAGTAACCTCAAGCTTGTCGAATCCCTCGAAGTTTCTCAGGAAAGCTTGGAGCTTTGTAACCTCAATGGGGTTATTGTTTGCACCAAGTCTCATATACTCAGTAAGGTAATTACAGCTTGTTTCCCCAAGAATACCTCCACGAGTTAATTCAATTCCGACTACTGTCTGTGCATCCTTGGTAGAAATTGGTCTGAAGTATGCGGATGCAGCTGACGGCACATCGGTAATCGTCACTGAGTGAGTCGTCGTGAGTGTGGTGTTAGTTGCTGTTGAGAGACTGTACCCAAATAGAGGAGATGCACCAATGGTACTTACAGGATCGAGTCCGTGTACGACCCTGCTTGTTGCAGGAATATTTGTATTCCAAGTTACAACTACAGTTGTGCCGTCAGTAGAAACAAGTCGCTCATTCATGATGGTGAGTGGCGATGGACCACCCCCACCTCCACCGGGTACTACATTCACCACTCGACTAATCGGAGATGCATTGTGTCCTTGAGAGTCAGAGACATTATATGTAAGTGTATATGCGCCGATAGTATTAGTATTAACCGAGCCAGTGACGATGATTCGTGAAGAGATATTTCCTTCCTCCGGATCCTGCGCAGTAGCTCCCGCATCAGCATATGCAGAACCCTGAGTTACTGAAGTTGGATTGCTTCCTAGTAGTGTGAGCACGGGGCCGTTGTCCTTCTCATCATTATCTTGAGGGGAATCACAACCAGGGTCCTTAGGGAAGTCGGCAAGTCCGTCCCCGTCGTTGTCGCCACCGTCAGAACAAGCTGGAGGATTAGAACCTCCACCGCAGTTTGACACACAGCCGGCTGAAACTATATTCACCGTGCGCGATACAGTATCCGCCGCAAGACTCATTGAGTCGGTCGCGTTGTAGGTTATCGTGTATGCGCCAAGGGCGGCAGTGTTCACTGAACCAGTCGTAACAAGCTTGCTGGTGATGTCACCGTCTTCATTGTCGGCAACGGTCGCAGTGGGCTCATTGTAAACACCACCTTGCACGATACTCATAAGGACATCTCCAAGTAGTGTTATGACAGGCTTCGCATTCTCGGAGTCGTCCTCGGATGAGTCACATCCTAGGTCGAGTGGGTAATCTGTCGTACCATCTTGGTCATTATCGACTCCGTCTGAACAGCTCGAGGTAATCCTTACGATGCGTGTCACTTCTATTGCAGCGAGACTTTTCGAGTCAACTACGTTGTATGAAAGTGTGTAGTTGCCAAGTACTGCAGTGTTTACTGTTCCCGTAGTTACAAGAAAAGTGGTGATGTTTCCATCCTCGGGATCGGCAGCAGTCGCACTTGGGTCAGTGAAAGTGGAGCCGATTGATACAACCATTGGGTTGCTTCCGGATAGCGTAATTACTGGTCGCTCATTTTCATCGTTGTCTTCTGGACCATCACATCCTGCATCGGGAGTTAATCCGTCAAAATCAATTGTGCCGTCACCGTCATTATCAATCCCATCAGTACACTCGGTAAGTGGTGGGTTTACTCGAACTAGTCGCGTAACCTCTACTGCAGGTACTCCTCTTGAGTCGGACACGTTGTAGCGAAGTGTGTACGAACCAAGTGTTGAAGTATCGACTGAGCCTGTTGTTACAATATCAACGGTGATGTCGAGGTCTTCAGGGTCAAATGCCGTGGCGCCGAGGTCAACGAATATATCGTTCTGGAATAGGTCAAGCGGATTGAGACCAAGAAGTGTGATGACTGGAGCATTGTTCTCGTCGTTGTCATCAGGATTTGTACAGCCAGTATCCCCTCCAGCAAAGTCGATCTTTCCATCGTTGTCATTGTCCTTTCCGTCTGAACACTCTGAAACAACGGCGACGATGCGTGTTTTAGTGATTGCAGCAAGGCTTTGTGAGTCTGTTGCATTGTACGAAATTGTGTATGAACCAAGAGTATCTGTATTTACTCCACCTGAAATTACTAGTTTGCTTGTGATGTCTCCCTCTTCTGCATCAGCTACTGTCGCAGACTCTTCAGCATAGGTTGTGCCAAGCAATATGCTCGTAGCTGCATCACCGATAAGAGAAATGACTGGTCGTGAATTCTCGTCATTGTCCTCAGGACCAGTACATCCCGGGTCAGCTGGGAAGTCTACGAGACCATCATTGTCATTGTCGATGTCATCCGCACATTGTGTGAGCACGTTTACCAAGCGTGTCTTTGTGTCTGCAGCGAGGCCCATAGAGTCAGATACGTTGTAGGTAAGTGTGTATGTTCCTACAATTGCAACGTTCACTGTGCCGGCGACGACAATTGATGAAGTAATGTTTCCATCTTCTGCGTCATTTGCTGTTGCTGACGGATCAACAAAGGCACTTCCTACGTACACAATGAATGGGTTGTTACCTACTACGGTTATGACTGGTTTGTCATTCTCATCGTCATCCTCCGTGCTTGTGCACCCCATGTCGCTAGGATAGTCCTTCTTCCCATCCCCATCATTATCCTTTCCGTCATTACACTGAGTAATCTTCTTGTTTACCTTAACGGTGCGAGTCTTTGTGTCAGCAGCGAGGCCCATAGAGTCAGATACGTTGTAGGTAAGTGTGTAGACACCAACAATTGCTGTGTTCACAGTTCCCGTAGTAACTATGGCTGAAGTTATGTTTCCATCCTCTGCATCAAGTGCAGTCTGCCCTGGCTCAGTGAATGAGCCACCAACAGTGAGCTCGAATGGATTAGCGCCGATGAGTGTGATGACGGGCTTCGTGTTCTCGTCATTGTCTTCAGGGTCACTACATCCCTCGTCTGCTGGGAAATCAACAAGTCCGTCGCCGTCATTATCTTTTCCATCCGAACACGAACTAACTACCTTTATTGTGCGCGTCTTCGTGTCTGCGGCAAGATTCTTTGAATCAGTAGCGTTGTAAGTAACAACATATGCACCAAGTACGCCGGTATTAACAACCCCCGTTGTGACAAGTTTATGATTGATAACACCATCTTCGACGTCAAACACCGTAGCACTCATGTCTGTGTAAACTTCACCAAGAGTGACTTGAGCGGGGTTGCTCCCGACTACAGTAATAACAGGCTTTTTGTTTACGACCCGTGCTTTAAGAGCATTAAAAGCAACACAGTAGTATGTGCTACCTGCCTGTGGAGATGAAATGAAGTCGTAGTTGTCGTAGTTGATTACATCATTGCTGCAGTACATCTCAGCAGAGACATGCTGTGTCGTATTTTCACCAGTGAATGGTACGTAAGCGGATGACATTACTTCACGCACCCAGATTTTACCCGCAGCATTCGCTACTGGGACAGACCACGTTGTAACGCCAGAAGAATTTGTTTGCGGTGAAGTAACCCAAGGTGACCCCGCTATCCCCGTGTTGTCTCCAGGATTCGCTGTGCCTGATCCTGCTGACTGGAACTTCCAGCCTTCTTCGAGTTTACACTTTGTGTTATTTAGGAGAAAATTTGCAGCAGTCGCGGAAGTAATATTTGGTCCGCCTGCTCCCCAGTTAGGCAGATCTGACTCCGCCTCACAGACAATTTTAGTAGCAACGATAATTGCATCTTTCTGTTCTGGTGGAGTGGGTGGTGGTGTGCATGCGCCAATTTTGTCACCGTGCTTTAGATGCGCAGTATATGTAACCGAGTCTACCGCAACAGTTATGGTCTGGATGTTGGCAGGGTTGCCAGCTGGAATATGGCAGATATCCACCTTGCTTGATGTGTGGCTGCCCCCACTAGAGAGCGTGCTTATAAGAAAGGAAATATTCTCAATAGAACTTTCCTGTCCTTTATCCTCATCTCCACTTATCCACACATTGTCCGTAATAGTTTCTACGACATCATTCGACTCCTCGCTTGTTTCCTCCACAAATTTCTCCTCACTCTGCTCTACAACTGTAGTTTCCTCCTCGGTGCTTACCTCAACCTGTTCTGTGGGTACTTCTGGCTTTTCAGTTTCAGCAAACGCTGTTTGTGCAGCCAAAAGAGACACGTCCTGTGAAAGAAGTGAAATTGCCAGAAGTAGCGATACGAACTTGCTAGAGTAGTTTGAGCGAGCGTAAGTGAAGATATTTTTCATATAATCTTGAGAGAAAACTGAGTAATAATTTGTAAATAAATTTGCCTGATAAAAAGAATCCCACCCGTTAAGTTGGGGAGAAAAATCAAATGTTTAAGATGTAAAATTACAGTGCAATCGAAACTGAAACGACTATATCTAATAATTATATTCTTACTTTACAAATTGTCAAGTTATGGTACAGAAGAATATCCAACAGTTGAGCCACATAAAGGACATTTCGTGTTTATTAAGGACACGAAATTTGATGTCCTTTAGAACAACGTTTAGTATCAACATATTTTGGAAGCACCTGTATTCAAAAAAATGGTATCATGCAGGCTATGGATGATAAATTTCTGAAACCCTACAACCCTGAAGAGACCGAGGCAAGAATCTACAAGCTTTGGTTAGATTCTGGCTTTTTTAACCCTGATAATTTGCCGGATGCTCACATAAGAAAACCTTTTACAATGGTGATGCCACCGCCCAATGCAAATGGGAATCTGCACGCAGGACACGCACTCTTTATCACACTTGAAGATATCATAACTAGATATAAACGCATGCGTGGTTATCGTGCACTTTGGATACCAGGTGCAGATCATGCGGGCTTTGAGACTCAGGTAGTGTATGAGAAGAAGCTCGAAAAGGAGGGCCGTTCACGCTTTGGAATGGACACCAAAGAACTCTATGCGGAGATTCTGGCATTTACGCTGGAGAATAAAAAGAACATGGAGGCACAAGTAGCGTCACTTGGCGCCTCGTGTGACTGGTCTCGTGAAAAATTTACTCTAGACCCTGACATTGTAAAGGAGGTACAAAAGACTTTTGTACAGATGCATAACGACAAACTAATTTATAGAGGCAAGCGTGCAATAAATTGGTGCTACAAACATCAGACTTCCCTCTCCGAGGTAGAAACTGATTCTGTTGAGGAGGATGCGAAGCTCTATTACTTTAAGTATGGCCCCTTTGAAATTGCAACTGCAAGACCTGAAACTAAGTTTGGTGATAAGTATGTCGTAATGCACCCCAATGACAAGCGTTACGAAAAATGGAAGCACGGTGACAAACTCGCCGTTGAATGGATAAACGGGCCCATTGAGGCAACAATAATCAAAGATGAAGTCATTGATATGGAGTTTGGTAGCGGGGTTATGACTATTACCCCGTGGCACTCTCAGATAGATTTTGAAATTGCTAGTAGATTTAATTTAGATTTTGAACAAATTATTGATTGGCGCGGAAAACTATTACCCATCGCTGAGGAGTTTGAAGGATTAAGGATTGCGGATGCACGAGAAAAAATAGTTGAAAAACTAAAAACCAAGGGGCTTGTGGTAAGGATAGAGGAGAACTACAAGCATGTTGTGAAGAGGTGCTACAAGTGCAGCACCATGATAGAACCACAGATAAAGGACCAATGGTTTGTCCGCATGAAGCAAATGGGAGCGCTTGCCCTATCGGCGGTTGACAGAGGTGAGGTGAAGTTTGTTCCAGACAACTATGAAAAGATATTCCGTTATTGGATGGAGAATACTATAGACTGGAATATTTCGCGCCAAATAGTTTGGGGAATTCCAATTCCCGCTTGGCTCTGCATCAAGTGCAATACACAAATAGTCACAACAGAGGCGACTTCACCTACTTGCCCAAGCTGTTCCGCCCCCATGGAGAGTGACAATGACACATTTGATACATGGTTCTCATCAGGGCAGTGGCCACTACTCGTAACGGGTTACCCTAATGGAAAGGACTATGCAAAGCACTATCCTACGGACATCATGGAGACTGGTCACGACCTCATCTTTAAGTGGGTACCACGCATGGTTATCTTTGGACTGTATATGGGGAAAAAGGCGCCGTTTCATACTGTATATCTTCATGGACTGGTAAATGACTCAAAAGGCAAAAAAATGTCAAAAAGTAAGGGTAATGTTGTGAACCCAATTGATCTTACTAAAAAATTTGGTACTGACGCGCTCCGCATGGGACTAGTTGTTGGAAACACACCGGGTTCAGACCTTTCGCTCCATGAAGACAAAATTAAGGCCTATAAGCTGTTTGCAAACAAGATTTGGAATGTAACTCGATTCGTGCTCTCAGCACTTCCTGGTGGTGTCTTACCAAAAGATATAGTACTTACCACAGGTGACACAAGGCTCGTTCTGGAGTTGAACGATGCGGTTGAAAGTATTACTGCGGATTTCGAATCACATCGATACTACTTAGCAGCCGAGAAGACTTACCACTATGTATGGAATACGTTTGCTGATAAAATACTTGAGGAGAATAAAGCAAGATTATTGAGTACAGACCTGAAAGATAGGGACTCCGCGGTTGTAATGCTATTCACCCTTCTTGAAACGAGCCTTCTCGTTCTTCATCCGTTCATGCCATTCGTCACAGAGGAAATTTGGAGCTCATTACCAAAGAGAAAGATACCACTGATAGTTTCTCCGTGGCCGGTGAAGGAGTAGTGCGTTTGTTTGAGATGAAGAGCGAAACCTTGAAATGAGCACAATAACACCAACGATAATTTTCCTCGCACTACTTGGAGGATTGATCCCTGCAGTTTTCTGGCTCTGGTTTTGGCTGAAGGAAGACAAGCTTCACCCTGAACCTAAATCTCTTATATTTCTCTCTTTTCTTGCGGGAATGCTCGCAACTGCACTTGCTTATCCAATAGAGCGATTCATTGCCTCAGGTGGTGAGATATTTGGCTATCATTTTTTACGCCTTCCGCTTGGAGACCTTTCTTTACTTTTTTTGTGGGCAGTGACCGAGGAGGTACTTAAGTTTGCCGCAATATACATTGTCGCCCTTCGGACAAGATTTTTTGATGAGCCCATAGATGCAGTTATCTACTGTATTACTATCGCACTTGGCTTTGCTGCACTTGAGAATACACTTTTTCTATTTACTCCATTAAGCGGAGGAGAGTATGTGGCCAGTATTCTACTTGGAAATTTCCGCTTTGTCGGTGCAACAGTGCTTCATGTTGTCGCGAGTGCATTGGTAGGAATTTGTCTCGCGTTTGTATTCTATGAGACACGTGGTAAGCGTATTCTCTATGGGGCGCTCGGTTTAGGGGTCGCTATTGTGTTGCACACACTCTTTAACTTCTCTATAATTATAACTGAGGGTGAATACTTAAATCAGATTTTTGTATTTCTGTGGGTTACGGTGATTGGTGTTCTTTATCTCTGTGAAAAAATTAAAGCAATGCCACCACGCTCCCACCTTTTATATCCAAAAACAGGAATTGTTACTAACCTGCCATATAACCATATTTCAAAATCATGATCGAACGAAAACAATCTTTTCTTGAGCGACTCACAGGAGCACAAGTATTCGACGGTGATGATGAGGTGAGCGACGGCAAGGTTCGACTACAAAGTCGTGCTACATCTCAGCCACAAGAAAAATCTGATGCGAATATTGAGGCTGAAATGCGTGAAATGTATCAAGAAACCAATGATGACGAGGAGGAAGTTGAAGCTGGTCTGGCTATTGATATGTATGAGTCCGATAACGAACTAATCATTCAGTGCATGATAGCGGGTGTGACAACTGAAAATCTCCAGGTCTCAATTACCAGAGATACGGTCATTATTCGTGGTGAGCGCATTCCACCGCACGGAATTCCTTCTGATGGATACATTACTCGAGAGCTGTACTGGGGTGTATTTTCAAGGGAGATTGATTTACCTTACGAAATCAATGCTGATGGCGCCGAGGCAGTTGAAAAGTTTGGCCTACTCATCATTAGACTCCCCAGACTCGATGCGAACCGCGCGCAGGAGCTCAAAGTAAAGTCAATTTAGTTTAGTAAAAAGCAGCCGAGAGACATAGTCTCTCGGCTGTTTTTTTATTATTCTGCTCAGGTGAGTCCGAAGACTGGGGTGAGATTAATGTTTCCTAACACTGTGCCGGGGACCAGGGTTGAACTGGTGACCCCTCGCTCTTCAGGCGAATGCTCTACCAACTGAGCTACCCCGGCAAAAAACAAAACTACAACGATTTGCGTAGTACATTGTAGGATACACGAATTACTTTAATTTTTCAAGAAGACCACCAAGTTCACCTGGTAAAGACATTGAGCCAGATTCTAATCCTGAGATTTGAGCACTGAGTGCTTGGAACATTGACCAATACTTACCCATATAGGGCTGAACAATGTAGTATGACCATCCAGCAACACCAAGAATAATGAGCCAGTAGAAATAGGTCAAAATTTGGCTCCAAAGCATGCGACGATGCATACTACGGAGAATTCTATTGTTCTCTTTTGTAAGCTCCAGAAGTTCGGATATTTTATCTGCGTCCATATGTTGGCTTTTATTTTTAAATTATATCACAAAAAATCTCACCAACAATACGACATGACCTAAGCATTGTGCCCTCGGGTGGAATCGAACCACCATCGACTCGTTAGGAGTGAGCCATTCTATCCATTGAACTACGAGAGCGTAATACACACACGGTGGGTGTGCGTATTAAAAGAAAAATAATTTATCGGAGAACTTAGGCTGCATTAATCGAAAGGAGTTCTTGAAGCTTTGGTTTATTAAAGCCAACAATAATCTCATTGTCGACAGTAATAACAGGAACACCCATCTGCCCACTTTTTTCAATCATTTCCTGACGTTTAGCAAGATCCTTTCCAACATCAAACTCCTGAAATTCAACGTTATTTTTTTGAAAAAAATCCTTTGCCATTTTGCAGTATCCGCAAGTTTCTGTTGAGTAAATTGAAACAGTTTTCATGTTATTTCAGGTTATGATTAATAGTTGTAATATCATAGCATAAATACATGGCTGGAACTACTGCACAGTTACGAAATACGAGATCGTAGCATGTCACTTGAGCACGCTTTGGTTCTCACCACCGCTGAGGCAGCAAGTCATTATCTGGCTATACCAAAAGAGGCGAATTTTCGTGCTATTTCGATTGTGCGGGATGCGAGAATCGAACTCGCGCCTCAACCTTGGGAAGGTCGCATCCTACCACTAAACTAATCCCGCATTTGTCATGTATATTACCATTTGTTCGATTCTACGAGAATCGGTCCTTACAGGACCTGTACACCTTTTGGCAATTTAAGAAAACTGCTCAAATGGTCTTGCGACTTGCGCCCATAAGAATGGGGCCCCTGGCAAGTCTCACTCGCTCTCAACCTTGGGAAGGTCGCATCCTACCACTAAACTAATCCCGCATTTGCTATTTATCTATTATGCCCCGTATCTCCGAAAGGAAATTACTCAGTTATCTTCAGTTTCGTAAAAATCATCTATCGGGTTCCTCGCTAATAATTACCGTATGAGGCTTTGTTGACTCAGTGTCACTGATAACAATCACCTTCTCACCATCTTTCGCAACCATAAATCGCTCACGAATCTGCTCTTCTACGCCCCTTTCTGACGATAGCCCTACAATGTCTTCCGACAGTGCGGATTCACGAGATTTCAGCTCCGACAGGGCGGCATCCGCAGTGGCTGCCTTCTGCCCGGCTAAGGCACTTTTTTCAAACATTCTCCATGTACTACCCAACAACAAGGAAAAAATCACAAGCAACAGCAGGATTGTAGGCTTTGCATACATTGCCCTGCGCCACTTGGCTTTTTGCCTAATATCTAGTCCTTGTGCCATGTACATAGTATACTAGAAAAACTAATATCAGATAACCCTGGACATAAATGTTTTTCAACCGAAATAAAAAGAATGAGAAAAAAATGCAGATACTCTGGACAGTAATCGGAGTACTCACTATAGGCAGTATGCTGCTTATGTATTTACCTGCATTTATGTAGTCAGTACAGCAAAATACATAAATATAATTCCTACTCATCTGAGCGAATCATCTTGATAAATACATCCTGCGGGATATTTACCGAACCCATTTCCTGCATTTTTTTCTTTCCCTTCTTTTGCTTTTCTCTCAGTTTCATTTTTCGAGTTATATCGCCACCATAAAGATAGCCGGTAACATCTTTCTTGAGTGCCGAAAGTCGCTCAGAAGAGATTATTCTCCCCATCGCCTTAGCCTGCATCTTTACAATAATCATTTGTCTTGGCATTGATTTGGCAAGTTTTTTGACTGCAGCATCCGCTTCTTCCTGAACACGCCGTCGAGATACTACCCTCGAAAAAGCCGTGACGATTTCATCATTTACAAGAATATCAAGGCGAGTGACGTCGGCATCACGAAAATCAGCAATTTCATATGAAAGACTAGCAAATCCGGATGATACTGACTTAAGTTTGTCAAAAAAACTGCGCATCAACTCCCTTAGTGGCATTTTAAACTCAACTTTAAACCTATTATCGCCGAACATATCAGTATTTCCGGTCTCTGCTTCATGCTCAAAAAGTAGTTGAGTAACAGGACCGAGGTAATCTGGTGGAAGGATGATTTCGCCATCTATCCAAGGCTCTCGGACTAAAGCAATTTGACCATCGTCGGGAAAAAGTGACGGCGAATAAATAACATTTTTTTCCTTAGTACGATTATTTGTAATTTCATAGGTTATCGTGGGGGTGGTAACAACAAGCTCTAGGTTAAATTCACGACGAAGACGCTCGGTAATAATTTCAAGATGAAGCATTCCAAGAAATCCACATCGAAAACCACGCCCAAGATTCCCCGATGCCTCTTCCTCAAAAGTCAAAGAGGAATCAGAGAGCTGAAGACGCTCCAGTGCCTGACGCAGTGAAGGAAGCTCATCTTGGCTCTCAGGATACACTGATGCCCAGACCACGGGTCGTGGCCGCCCGTAACCGGACAATGCGGGAAGTGGATTTCTAAAGTTTGTAACAGTGTCCCCGACAGCTGCAATTCCAGGGCGCTTAATTCCTGTCACAACGTATCCTATCTCACCGCGAGAAAGTTCAGTTTTAGCAACTTCGGTTGGTGCGAAATAGCCAGTTTCAAGCGCAAAAAACTTTTCTTTGGCTCCAACGAATGTGAGCTCCGAACCCTTGGTAATTGTGCCATCGAGTACACGTACATAGAGAATAACTCCGCGATGATTTGAGTACGAGAAATCAAAGATCAGCGCACGAGCACTTTTTGTACCAACAAACTCCTCGGTCGGCTCTGGAATCCTCTCTGTAATTGCATCAAGAAGTTCAGATACACCTTCCCCCGTTCTTCCAGAGACCAACATCACACTTTCTGGCGCAACGTTTAATAGTTTTACTATTTCCTCGCGCACATCATCAACTCGAGCTAGAGGTGAGTCAATCTTCGAAAGTACAGGTATGATAGTGAGTCCATGTTCTCTGGCCATTGTTAGCGTCGTGAGTGTCTGCGCTTGAACTCCCTGCGTTGAATCTACGAGCAGAAGGCAGCCCTCAACGGCCTTAAGTGCCCTAGATACTTCATATGAAAAATCAATGTGTCCTGGGGTATCTATGAGGTTCAGGAGGTACTTTTGACCCCCAAACTCGTGATACATGCGCACGGGCTGCATCTTGATAGTAATTCCCCTTTCGCGCTCAAGCTCCATGGAGTCCAGCACCTGTTCCTGCATTTTGCGCTTCTCAATAGTGTGGGTCACTTCAAGCATGCGATCGGCAAGGGTTGACTTACCATGATCGATGTGGGCAATAATACTAAAATTTCTAATTCGGCTTTCTGACATAAATCACATACTATCACAGAAATTGCAAAATTTGACCTACTACCGCGATATTTACACAATACGAAGCTTGAGAGAACATGCGGCCTATAAACTATCCTGCTCAACTGCAATTGGTTTTGCTCTCCAGAATTTATGTCGTAGTGACTCACTGATTTCTGAAAGCTCTCTACTGTGCATCAATCTGAGTATAAAAATTCCGAAGCTAATCCCGATAAGCCCGGAAAGTGATCCTTGAAGAAATATTCCCCAAAAGGAGTTCATGTCAAAGATTTTAGAGAAAAATTGTAGCGCGTGATATGCAGCAAAACCCATAACGACTGATGCGCTAAAACTGTGTAGAAACGATATTTTCAGTTCTGACCAGAGTTCTGAAAATACCGCTGAAAGCATAAATCCTAAAATTACTAAGTTAGAAATTAAGCCAAGAGAGTAACCTAATGCGAGCATCAGTACCGGTGTTCCAGATATATCAGAAACGCGCAGTATGGTTTCCGAAAAGAAACGAAATACATCAGACTCCTGGTACAAAAAAAGGAGTGCAAAAGAAAATACAACAACCAGGATAGCACCTGATATGTTTGCATAGAGGACATTTTTTGTTCTACCCATTGAGTAGAAGGCACGCGTATAGAGTAACACGAGGCTCTGTGCAACGATGGAAATTGAAAATAGGGCGAGAAGAGCAGCGGTAAGACGCGTCGCAGTCCAGTCAAACTCACCGGAACCAAGTATCGTTCTTACAATTTGGGCACGAAGAACAATAAACATCACAATGGCAGGAAATGACCAGAAGATGATATGTCGAGTCGCTGTAGAAATCTGCTCAAGAAATGCCCCTCGATTTCCTTCACCCCACAGTCTGGTAAGTGTCGGGAAAGCCGCAACAGAGTAGCTCATACCTACAATGGAAAGTGGTATGCTCTGGAGATTGAACGCAAGCATAAAAACCGCAATCGCCCCGCTCTCTATCTTTGATGCAATCGCAATAAGGACCATCATTGAAAGATGGGTAACTGAGAGCGCAAATGTACGTGGAATAGATAGGTGTACTACATTTTTGATAATCCTCAAATTTGGTCGGAGAGTAAACCGTGGAAATATGCCTTCTCTACTAAGAATTGGTAGCTGAATAATCACATGAAGAGTTGCGCCAATTAAAACTCCAATTACAACTCCCAAGAGTCCTAGTTTGGGCATAAGAAACACAATTCCAAGAATGATGCCGGCATTATAAAGAATAGGACCCATTGCAAAAGCAAAAAAGCGTCGAAGTGACTGTGTCACTGCGCCGAACAAGTTCGAAATTCCAAGAAGAAATGGAGAAAGGAGGAGTACTCGTGACAGAAAGACAAACTCCTCTTTCTCAACGTGACTAAACCCAGGTACTATATATGTTGCTAAATATGGCATCAGCACGTATGCGATTGCAGAAATAACAACCATTGCGAGTGAGAAAACAGTAAAAATACTGTCCATAAACTCCGTCATGCGTTCCCGTATGTCACTACCCTTTTCAATAGCCAAAAGAAACGGGATAAGCACTGTAACTGCCACAAAAGAAGCTATTGATGCATAAATTAAATCTGGTACTCGAAAAGATGAATAATAAATATCAAGTGCAGAGCCTGCACCAAACTGCTCTGCAAGTAGTCTGTCACGAACAAGCCCAAGAAGTTGTGACAAGAAAGCAGCTCCCGCTAAAAGGAAAGCTGCTTCATGAAGGCCTACCCATTCCTTGTTTATTACTCGTAATATACGATCCATGCATGTACAAAGCGAGTAATATATTCTTGCTAGTTATCAGCACCACCATTCGTGGCTCCACCGAGTGTGGTGTCTGGCTGTGTGCCCTGAATTAGCCCCGCCCTGAAGATGTCACGACCTGACTCGAGTGCTTTTATGATTGCGGCGAGCTCCTTGTTGTCTGGGTTGAGAACTTGTACTTCTTTGAACTGAACAATTGCCTGCTGTGTAAGGTTTCGGCGAGCATACGACAAACCAAGGAAGTATTTCGCGTCAGCATAGTCAGGGTTAAGAAAGGCCGCGAACTCAAAACTTCGTTGAGCCTCCTCATATTTTGCAGCAGTAAAATTGAGATAACCATGTGCAAAATGAAATAGGAAGTTCGTTGGTTCAATAGAAAGTCCATTCTCAAGTATCTTTAATGCATTATCCGTATTTCCATCTTCTACTTCAAGCTGTATTAAAACTGACATAGCCTCAGGAAGATTCGGACGCTCACTGAGTGCCCTGTAGAAAAGTGTTTTAGCATTTGGTCTATTTCCAGAGAGGAGCTCAATACGCGCAAGCATAAATAGTATTCTTGGACTCTTTGGATTCAACTGAAGAGCACTTTCGTAATTCACTTTCGCAAGAGCTGAGGAATCCTGACCAAGTGCTGAAAAGGAATCAAAAACTCCACCAAGCTGCAGGTAATTTTCAAAATTCGTATTATTCAACTCAATTGCTCGCTCAGCACTTCCTCTTGCAAGTACTACATATTCATTGACCAGTGATGCGACCTGCTCCTTTTCAAGTGTCGATGTGGTAAGTGAACGAAGTCGAATGATTCCTATGTTCGATAGAGAGCGATAGTATATATCACGCTCAGACATGCTAATAGCTTGTCTCACCTTTGCTTCGGCCTGATCTATGTCATTATTATTCATCGCAATCTCTGCATCGCGGAATGCAACAAGCGAAGAAATCTGTCTGTACAGTAGATAACTTGATGCAAATATTCCAATTAGCAAGATTACGAGTATTGGCGTGACGACGTTTGAGCCCTTCCCTCCACGGACCAATGAAACCGTATACGTCTTGAGCACATTCTCAGACACCAGGAAGGCAACGAGCACTCCCGTAAAGAGAAATGCGAGTGCGAAAATGGTTATGTTTGGCAGATAGAAGAATGCAAGACTCCAGAAATAGATAGCAAGCAGGAATAGTGAGAAGGACAAATATGCGGCGATGCGATCTCGAGAGAAGAGTGAAAAGACATGTCTTGCTTTAGCAAAAAGAAGAACGATGAATGCCACCCAGAGCAACATACCCAAGATTCCTGTTGTTCCAAAATACGTTGGTATTCGTCCTAAACCAAAATCAAAAGCAGAATCCCAGTATGGTGTTCTGTTGATGTCGGTTGATTTAAATTTTAAGTAACTGCTTGAAAATCTATTAGGACCTGTACCAAGTACGGGTGACTCACCAAGTGATTTTGACAAAATATCATAAGTAGAGCCAGTAGTGAGCATTACCTCAGAGTAAGGGGTAGCATTAAGAGCATCCCCAACTATCGAGCTAATGTTCTTCTGTGTTTCTCCCCAAAATTTTCCAGATAGTCCACTGCCATAAATAAGGGCAATCGCGAGAAAGAAAACAGCAAACGGTGGTAAGTGTCCAACAAGTCGTTTTGAAAATGGGCGTGACACGTGCTCACCACCCTCATCTCTTGTTTTTTGTGCAAGCAGTTTGTGTGTCTGCTCACCGTCGTATATTGCGAATGAAACAATAAGTCCAATGAGTACGGCCAATATTATCCAAAGTATAGTGAAATCAACAAGCAACAGGAAGAACATCGAGGTTATCAGAATGAGATAAGCAGGAATCTTTATCGTTCGGTTGTTTGGGAAAAAATAGAGCGTAGTTAGTGCGAGTAAGGAAACTCCGCCGAACAGCGAAACCATGTCGTTCCACTTACCAATTGGAGATAGTACGGGGCTTGTGAAGATTCCGAAATCCAGGAAATCGGCACCAAGGAAGTGTCGTAAAAGATGGTAAACCATTGCTATTAGCGTCGAGAGTGAGAGCGCGGCATACAGTGTCAGCACACGGTCTCTATTGGTGAAGATACTTGAAGCAAGATACATAAGGAGAAAAAGCACAACGAAGGAGTTCACCGTACCAATATCGTATCCACTTCCAATGAAAGAGACTGATGGTGTAGGTGAAAAAATACCGGAGACAACGAACTGCACCAGGAGCAGTGCGAGTACAAAAAGGAGGGAACTCTTTGGGACGACGATGTGACCATCCTTGTAGCGTCCTATCATCCACATTATGATGGCGACAAAAACAAGAATTTCTAGAAAGATCATCTTTGCGAACTCGGGTGCAACAAGGCTTCCGGGTATAAAAAAGAGTGGCAAGAGGAAGGCAAAAGCTATAAGCATCCGAAACAATGTCGTGTCAGAAAAAGCCTTGTGGCTTGCAATTTTTCCGAGTAAAACGTTTGAAAAAAATGAAGACTTAACCACTTCTGAGTTGTGTTGACCGTCAGACATAAATATTATAATAAAATTACTAAATTCCTCCTTAAAGAATTGGTGTAATTATAGCATAACAACTGCATCGTGGCTGTGGACTATTGTAAGTAGTTGAGAAAAAACCACGTATTAGGTGGTTTTTTCACTGGACCCTGTGCTTATAAGCCGAATTCTGTACCTCATCCCCGATTGAATGAATTTGCAATCATTTATCTAGGCCATAAATTACTCTATGGCTCAAGCGGCACTCCGCGATTGCTCGCGGCACGACCTTGCACCCAAGTAAGGATTTTGCCGTTTCACCCTCGTATTTCTACGAGATTATCCACCAAATAAATCTGGAGGAACCATTTCCTTTCGGATCCGGCGTCACTGCTCGCACCTCTGTGGTTGCCCACGACGGGGGTTACCCGCTACCTTTCTGCCACTTGCGTGGCGAGTGTTCGGACTTTCCTCACTCAAAAAATGAGCGCGAATGCACAGCACAAGGTATATACATTATACCATGTTCGAATTATTTTGCAATATATTAGTCAACCCTCGGTAAAGCGAGTATCTCTCGAATCTTGGTCAAAATTACATCGTGTGACGCTGATTTTGGCACATAGCCAGATAGGCCAATCTCAGACCAGGCTTTTTGTGCTTCGATACTAAAGTCTTCATTGGTAAGAAAAATAACAGGAATGTGTGATGTCTCTTTTTCTCGCTTCAAGTACTCAAGAGTCTTGTAGCCGTCTTGTACGGGCATGTTTATATCTAAAAGAATCAAATTTGGTTGGAGTCTGCGAGCCGTTTCCCTCCCCTCGTTTCCATCGTGCGCAGTGAGCATCTCAAATCCTTCGTGTGCTAGCCATCCACAGAAAATTCGAAGAATATCCGAATCATCATCTACAAGTAGTATATGAATTTTTGGCTCCATTGTACTCATACTACGCGCCTTCTTTCTTTTTTGAAAGCAAGTTATCTATGCGATTGATATCTCTCGGGAATAATGAGGCTTCCTTCACGTTATCTAGTCCAAGATACTTTTGTGTTAGTCGCTCAAGTCCAAGTCCCCACCCTCCATGAGGAGGAAGTCCTGTCTTAAATGCCTGAAGATAGAATGAAAAGTTCTCAGGATTTAGCCCCTTAAGCTTCATTTTTTCGACAAGTACATCATAATTGTGCACACGCTGATTTCCACTTGAAATTTCAACCCCACGATACAGAAGGTCAAAGCATTTTGAGAATCCAGGGTTCTCCGGATCTTCCATTGTGTAGAAGGGACGTTTTGAGGTAGGAAAATGCGTAATAAATATAAAGTCAGAATCATACTCCCTTAGTGCATACTCGCACAGAAATCGTTCATGTTGAGGCTCAAGATCCGGCTCAGATGTACAGTCTTCCCCTGTTTCTTTTGTAATCAGTACCTGAGCATCACGAAGCCTCATGTGAGGAAACTGCTTAGGGCATTTTGGCAACGTAGCTCCGAGCAATTTAAACTCCTCGGCGCACGTCATCTCTAGGTGAGCGGTGATGTGACATAGCACTGAAGTAAATACCTCCATGACGTCATACTGGCTATCAATGTAACCCATCTCAGCATCAAGCATCGAAATCTCATTCAAGTGTCGAGTAGTCGCATGTTTTTCTGCACGAAAAGCACTTCCTGTAGTAAATACGCGTTCAAAAACTCCTACCATAATCTGTTTGTAGAGCTGAGGTGATGTAGCGAGAAATGCGGGCTTGTCTCTCAAATATTCAACCTTAAATGCGCCTGCACCGCCCTCGGCATCATCACCAACAATTTTTGGAGCCTGAAACTCTGTAAATCCTTTTGATACTAGGGCAGTTCTGTACGCAGAAATAATCTCGGATTGTACCTTGAAAATAGCCTTCTTTTTCGCATCACGAAGTGTGTAGGGAATGTTGTCAAGGTAAGTATCAAGGTTGATATCGGATCCAAGTTCGAATGGGAGTTCTTTTGAAACAGAGAGTACCTCAACGGAGAGCAGTTCGAGCTCAATATCACCATTGACCTGATCTTTGTTTATCATTTTCTCAGGTCTCTTGTTTACCAAGGCACGGACGCGCACCACCCACTCTGGATGAAGAAGAGATGCTCCACTGACTGCGTCTTGGTGGTTGGGCAGGGCAACCGCTTGCACAAATCCCGATCTGTCGCGGATGTCGAGAAAAACGAGCTTTCCATGATTACGGCGAATAACGACAGATCCTGAAACAGATACTTCGGCACCGATGTGATTGTGTAATTCTGAAATGAGTATTCGTGTGTTCATAGTTTTGTCCTCATATCCTCGCATGAAAAAGAAAAAATGAAAAGCAGTGGTGTCTGGCCTATAACTATGGCCTACTGATAACTAGTAGCCATCCCACTCACTCGACCAACATCAGGCTCTCTTACCCCTCCCGCGCTCTAGTACTAATCGTGAGTTTATCCGCTATAGCGGATAAACTCACTGTTTGACTATGTGACGCAAATTCGCTGCATGAGCTACTTAAAATAGTTTATTCCCATGTGGTCACGCACGAGGGCCATGGTCTCTTTCGCCGTTTCGCGCGCGGTGACAGTTCCCTCTCTCAAGATATCCATTACCCCCTTTGCATTTTTTGATATAACTTCCCTACGCTCGCGTATTGGTGCAAGCTCGTCTATGAGTACTTTTACGAGTCGCTTCTTGAGTACAACATCACCAAGCCCTCCTTTCTTGTAGTCCTTTTTTAATTGTTCAACTTCTTCCTTGTGTGGATCAAAAACATCTAAGTAGGAGAACACAACATTTCCCTTTACTTCTCCAGGATCATTTACATGTACATGTGTCGGGTCGGTATACATGCGCATAACCTTCTCTTCAATTTCTTTTGGACTATCGGAGAGAAAAATTGCATTCCCTAACGACTTTGACATTTTTGCTTTACCATCAATTCCCGGCATGCGACTGTTTGCTGATATCATCGGAGTTATCCTGTCGAAAGTCTTTCCGTACAGTCTATTGAAGCTGTCGACAATCTCGTTTGTTTGTTCCAGCACGGGGAGCTGATCAGCTCCAACAGGTACGCAATTCGCACGAAAAGTAAGTATGTCGGCCGCTTGTGAAACTGGGTAAGCCAGGAAGCCCGCTGGGACATTCTCCCCATAGCCTTTCTGTTTTATTTCCGTTTTTACTGTGGGGTTCTGCTTAAGTCGAGAGAGGGTAACGAGATTCATAAAGAAAATCGTAAGTTCAGCGATTTCGGACACTTGAGATTGAACAAACATTGTGGTGCGGTCTGGGTCCATTCCACAGGCTAAATTATCAAGCGCCACGTCAAGGACTGCATTGCGCACTTTTTCCGGATTCTCAGCATTGTCAGTAAGCGCCTGAACATCAGCTACCATGTAGAATAAAGACTTTTTCTGTCCAGCAAAATTCGCCTGGAGTACAAGTCTATTTTGTACTGAGCCAACAAAATGACCCAAGTGGAGTTTCCCAGTCGGCCTATCTCCCGTAAGTACACGTTGCGCTATCTTGTCATCAATATTCATAGAGACATCGTAGCAAGAAAGTTTAGTTTAGACTACTTGTGACCCGTCAGTTCGACACAGAATGTTGAACCCTTGCCTGGACCTTCTGAGTCCACCCAAACAGTTCCCTTTTGAGCCTCGAGCATTTTTCTCGCCACATAAAGACCGAGTCCAGACCCTTCCGTATTCTGTCTCTGCCCCTCAGATCCTCGTGTAAACTTTCCAAATAGATGGTGTATATCCTCTTGGGAAAGTCCGATTCCCGTATCGACTATCTTAACAAAGACAGTACCTTTTTCATCATCACAATCAACATAAAGCTCAACTTTTCCTGTCGGGGTATATTTAATTGAATTATCAATGAGATTCGAGAAAATTTGGCGTATCTTTCCATCATCAGCCGTTGCGATGAAATTACGGCCTTCGGGAATATGTACAGAAAATCCGAGTCCTTTCTTCGCTGCTACTTGCACAAAGTCATCTCCGAGGTCGCGAATCATTGCGCCTATATCAACCGGAGAAAACGTATAGGACATAGTTCCCTGTTCTATTTTTGAAATATCCAAATAATCAGAAACCATCTGGGCAAGCCTGCTCGAAGAGCTAAAAATCTTCTGTACAGGTGCTTTTAACTGCTCAGTAATAGGGCCAAACGATTCTTCGAGAATAAGGGAAGTATAACCCTTTATGGCGGTAATTGGGGTTCGGAGTTGGTGAGAAACTATTGAGACGAATTCGCTTTTACGAAGATCAATGATGCGCAACTGATCATTAGATTCCTCAAGTTGCAAATTGGTACTGGAGAGTTTTTCGGCGAGAGCGGCAATTTCATCGCGTGCATGAACTTCTTTCAGGACACTCTTGATCAAAAGAATCCCCGTAACAAGAACAAGTAAAAACTCAGCGATCTTAATCCCAATAATAGTAATGTCGGTGGCAAAAATTGTCTCAATAAATATGGCCATACAGATGGCAAACACAAGCACTGCGGTAAGTGCAACCTTGATATTAAACAGTTTATTTTTATAGATCGAAAATGAGGTGAAGATCACAAATGGCAAAAGGTAGAGGCCCCCGAATGAAACAAAGGTCGGGATACCAAGGAACGCAGGAAGAAAAAAATTGAACGTAAGCAGCAAAAAAAATGTGATCAAAAATCCCCAAAGCACGGTGCCCAGTTGATTCTTTGTCACGCTGTCAGCTCCAATAATTTTTCGCGCAAGCGAAAAAATGGCCGCAATAACCAGTGCAACAACGGTGACTCCAAAAAGTATTATTCCGGGGCCATTCTCTACTCCAGTGATAACTCCATCTTCAACTGAAGATACTCGTTGAAAAACAAGTGGTGAGAGTGTAAGGATAGCCACAAGTGATGCTGTCGGGAAAACATACATTTTAAACCACTTTGGTACATCCTTCTTTGCCTCAGGGATGACATAAAAAAGCCAGAGAAAAGAGACGCATAGCCAGACTGCAGTAAAGATAACGAAACGGAGCAACCAAAATGAGAGCGCGATATTGGGAACAACATGCTGTGCATAATTTGTGAGCGTCCACATTGCAGCAAAGAGAGAGAAAAAGAAAAACGCCCTGTTTGTAGAATTGTGGCGACCGTTGAAAAATATCGTAAAACCAAGGATCAAAATTCCGGCTACAGCGACACCGACGGTAAGGAGGTCAAAGTTCGTGATTGGTAACATTACATTTTATTGTACCAATTTAGCGACAAGAAACATATTCATAATCGCCGTAGTCGGCCTCTTAGCGAAACTCCGGGGGGCGGCGAAACGTGTTCGCGCTTGGTGCATCGGCATACCCCAATCGGAAGAGCAGCGCAGGCATTCGCTCCTGAGATGAAAATACCCCGGCGATTGTTTCGTATGCGCGCATAATAAGCGGAATATGTTCCTGATGGAATACACCAACCTCATTGTTCAACACGCGCTGCGCAAGAAAAAGTACTCCAGTAACGGGATGAAGAGCAAGTCCGTGTTTCGTTGCCTTGACCCACACCCTCTCGAGAACTCTTCCTGCGAGGATATATTCCATTGAACTACATTGTGCAATGGTAATAATCCCCATAGACGGCGTACTTGCATATGTCTGCGCGTTTGCCTTGGCAGCCAACACTGAAAGACCAAGCTTATTCAACACCCGAGTTACTGACCAACGTCTTATCGCGCGAAAGAGTAGCTGGATCGGGTATGGCAACTCAGTAGTTGCAATTGGAAGACCCATCCCACCCTTCTTTGCATCCTCCGTAGACCAGATCATATTTGAAAAAAAGAGTCGGTGGATATCTTCTGTTTCGAGCGCAATCCGTTCCATTGTACTTGAGGCGGATGCCGCTTTTTTGATCCCCGAAGAGTCCGTGATTATGACAACTTCCCCACCACCAACCTCAGCGGATGAAGCGAGGATGTCATTCACGACATTTTCCTCAACGGGAGTTTTTTTGTAAGGCTTTCTGTTGGTGGCCCGAAGGGAAACAAAATCCGCAAGCGAGTCTTGTGCGCTTGACGTAGGAATAAATTTCAATCTTGCTACGAGCTCAAGGCCGGCACCCTTAGGGAGAATATCGAGCTCAGGTGAGAGTTTTTCCTTTGAAGCTAGAATGACAATATTTTCAAGAAGTGCACCAAGAGCAACGTAGGTGCCGCTCTGCCTAAAATTTAGTATCTGATTATCCTTGCCGAAGACTAAATTAACTTCAAGCACGTCACCATCCCAGTGAAACCACCAAGGTTGAGAATTGTCCCCCGACGGTGCGGTAACGGCACGAGTGAGCAACTGCCCTACTTTCTCTTTGATTTCAGTTGTAGTCATATTATAGGCCAATTGTCTTCATAAAATTATCTCTGATACTCTCCCTTTCGAGCTTCGCATTAGCATTCTCGTATGTCGGATCAAATATCGCATCAAGATTGACCTCAACTTTGCCTTCTCGAAGTGGTTCACCGAGAATGATCCGCTTAGTAATAAATGCTATGGTCACGCCGCAAAGCGTCGCGGCGTCTCCAAGCTGAGGCCAGGAATATAGCGAACGACCGACCTCAAGCAGTGACTTCAACATTCTTGGCGCAACGATCTTGGGACCAGCTATCTTTGTGGCAAGTTTCGGGAGTTCCTGGGGAGGGAACTTTCTGAACTCCTCGATTGAGATATCTCCTATTGCGCCATTGAACAACGGGAGTTGGTTGTGGAGATCGAACCGTTCAATATCAAGGATGACACCATCGCCATTGTCAGTACCCATAACAACCGGGATCTTTCTTTTTCTCGCTTCGAGCCGAAGGGAAATTTTTGTTTCAAGATGATCCACCTCTTCAATGAGTACGTCAACTCCAGACAAAAACTGGTCAACAGTGTCCTCACTAACACCATTATTAAATGCAAGTACACGGGCATAAGGGTTCATTTGGTAGATCATCTCCTTCACTACGTCGCACTTCTTTTCACCGATCTTTGTGTAGTCGTAACGTATTCTGTTGAGGTTAGACGCGGAGATTTCATCGCCATCGGCAATATGGATCTCCTTTGCCATTCCCATCATCGTTATGGTGAGCGCGGGGTGACTTCCCACAGAGAGACCCGCCACGGCAACGACCGCGTTGTAGAGCATCAGCTGTTCCGCCTTTGTGATCAGATTTTTGTTACGCGCCGTACGAACCTCAAAGTGAAGTTCCTCCGAAAGCACATGAAGTGCGATGCCACTCCATGGGAAAAAGACCCATTCACCCGCCTGGTCAAGCGTCCCCATTTCACAGTGCTCCTTCATAAACACCGCAAAAGCATCCTGATAATTGGGGTTAAACTTGAACGGAGGATTCCTTACCAAAAAAAGCTCGAGCAGCATCTCTTCGTATTTATCAATGACCTTGGTTGCCCCAACGCGCCTTGTAAACTCCTTGATGCTTTCTGTTTTTCCTTTAAAAACGGGCTTGATCAGATCCATGATGTACATATGGTGAATAATGTCTTGTCTAATTTTTTGTCTCGATGCGGACCATTGACTCGGCTTCCTCATTGAGGGTCACGCTCTTTGCTTGGGCTAAATTATAGAATTTTTCAAGCAATCGCGGAAGTTTATCAATCTTCTCCATCACACGCTTTTTGCTATACCCCCCCACTTCAAGCTCGTCGGCAACATTAATAAGACCGCCGGCATTTGCAAGGTAATCCGGAATGAAAAGTATACCCTTCTTCGCAAGGCTTGCGTCTAGTGAAATATCCGCTAATTGATTATTGGCGCCTCCACATATGATCTTTGCTCGAAATTCCTCGAGGTTGTCTTTCCTTACCTCGTCACCCATTGCACAAGGAGCAAAAACATCGCATGTACTCCGATGAATATCCTTCGGCAGAACGATCGTTACGGTGGGGTACTTTTTGGCGATTTTCCCCACGGCCTTTGTGTCGATATCCGCCACCACAACCTTTGCCCCCACAGAAACAAGGTGTCCAACAAGGGCACTGCCAACTTTTCCCAGCCCCTTTACTGCAACAACCGTTCCTAGCAAATCCTTTTTCAAATGAAGGCGTACGGCTTCTTTCATCACCAGAAAAGTGGAAAGTCCCGCATAGGGGGACGGGTCTCCTGCGGAATCACTTTTACCAATAAAATATTTTGATTTTGTGAGCAAAAATTGCACATCGTCTTCGGACATGCCAACATCCTCACCAGTGCGAAACGCTCCGCCAAGCGAGTCAATCACCTTTGCATACGCAGACAGCAATTCCGGTTTTTTTATTTTAGCGGGGTCGCCGATGATCACCGCTTTTCCACCTCCATAGGGAAGCCCTGAAATAATGCATTTCGCGGTCATCGCCCTTGATAACCCAAGTGCATCCTCAAGCGCCGCTGCGGAATCAGCGTACGGGAAGAATCTTGTTCCTCCAATCGCAAGGATACCTCTTTTCCGATGCAAGGCTACAAAGCCTTGAAGCTGTGATGTTTCGTCCTGAAAACGAAGAACTTGCGCATGACCATCGAACGCACTCGTGTCACATAATTCACGCTCGGAAACTTTTGTTATTTGCACAGTGGTCATGCTTTCTTTATCCAGCTTTGTTTTACTCCAGGTTTAAAATATTTTGGGTCCTCCGCAGGCCAAAACACGAGATGCGGTGTAGCACGATTTCCGATAAATTTCTGTAGTTCTTTATACTCTGAATTTTTGTGTAACAAATTTTTTACTATGGAATTTTGTAGTTGCATTTCGGCAATTTTCGAAAAACTCCCACCTCGAGCAATCTCAAGATTGATCTCAAGATACTGATCCTGCTTTGCGTTATATTTTGTGATAAGCGTAAATTTCCCCGTAAGCAACTTTGAAAAAGGAACTTTTATGAGCACCTCACGTATCGTCTCCGGATAAATCTGCAAACCAAAGAGTGTCGTTGAAAAATCATTACGCTCGAAAACGTACACATATGGAAGTTGCATCTTTCCCGAACGATCTCCTTGTATTTTGGGTATTTCCTCGCCGTGCAACTTGAGTAGTGAATTCATTTCTTCATGTGAATACACTCCACCACGATCACCGATCGCATAGCGAATGAGTGGTATCGCACTATTTCCGGTAAGTAGTAATTCCCCGCCAACGCCCTCAAAGTTTATGAAGGAAGGAATGAACTGCGTCAGTGTGGGAATTTTTTCAGCCGAGTGAAACAAACCCAGTGACAACTTGGCATTTTTTCGAGTGGCCCTACGAATTGCAAGGGCTACGGGGGTTTCAAAAGACATCGCGCCGATATCCGCGCTTCCATATATACTCATGGTATCCAAAATTGGACTACGCAATTTAACCCCTTTCGATAAGTAATCCCTAAAGTCCTCTGAGTACGACTCGGCCGCCGTAATGATGCGAATATTCAACTTGCTCATGTTGATATTCATCTGAGGAGCTTCGTCAATAATATCCTTTACAAAGGGGGGGTAACCGACAATAACCGTCTGAGCAAATTGTGGGGACAAGACCTTGAGAATCTTAAATATCTCCGCCTTGTTTATTCCAGGGGTAACCAAGGATATCGGGTATCCACGCTTAGACAATTGCGAAATTGCTTCATAAGTAATAATCCCCCCGATCCAGATCCCCATCCCAAAACAAATCACCGCAAGTGTGGGTTTCATCGGATGTTGGGCGTTGCCAAAAAATATCTCTTGAATCACCGAATACTGCCAATCGAGCAACTCGGAACGACAGAAATATGTTTGATTTCCGGTTGAACCTGAAGTAGAAGTAAACACAGTTGGCTTATCAAGTTTTCCATCCCAGGTAAGATCTTTAAGCAGGTATGCATTGATATATTCTTTTTTATTCGTGACGGGTACGTCCGCAAGATCCTCGTATCGCAGAACGCGTGAAGGAGAAAAGCGCCTCTTTTTCAAAAAATCCTTATACGCAGGAATACGCCTGGCTGCCGCATGGAACAACTCAAGTGCCCCCACTCTCCTCTTGTTCTCCCAAAAACGGGCATCCTTCTCTTTTATTTGAGCGAGCACTGTCTGTGACAATGGGTGGGAGTATGGGTCATTTATTTTTTTTTTCATAAAGGTGCATTATACGCCTTCTTGCTTTAATTCTTCTATAAGCTTTTTGGCTTTGGCGGAAAGTTTAGCTGGGGTCTTAATGTTGACATGAATGAGTAAGTCACCAACACGTCCTCGCCCGACACTCGGGGCCCCTTTTTCTTTCAATCGTAGTATATCACCAAATTTTACGCCCTCAGGAATGCGTACATCCACAGGCTTCCCGTCGATACCCTTGATGCTATAGGAAGCACCGAGAAGCGCATCGGAAAGTTTAACATCGAGCGTCATGACGAGATTATTTCCCTCACGATGATAAAGCGGATGGGGCGTGACGTGGAGTTTGATATACAGATCGCCAGCAATACCCTTGGCAACCGCCTCCCCTTTTCCACTCATGCGCAGCATTTCACCATTGTGTAAACCGGGGGGAATGTTAATAGAAATTTCCTCCTGCTTCTTCTCCACACCAACACCTCCGCAGTGCTTACACTTTTCATCTGGAGTCTCACCCGCTCCTGCACACGCGGAGCATGTTGCGACCGTAGAAAAGGTGCCCAGAAAAGACTTGCGCATTTCATTTATGCGCCCCTTACCACCACAGGTTGGACACTTCTTTAATTTGGTACCGGGCTTCGCTCCGCTACCTGTACAAATTGCGCACAGCGAAGCTTTGTTGAGTAGGACCTTGCGCGTAGTACCATACACGCTCTCCTCAAAAGAAATTTCAATATCAATGGAGACATCGCGACCGCGCTCGACGCGTGTGCCACCACCACCAAACCCTGCTCCAAAAAAATCATTAAATATGTCACCCAAATCCACGCCCTCAAAACCGCCACTACTGTACCCATGACCTCCTGGGTGTCCTCCTCCCATGTCTGAATAGGAACTGCCGTGTCTGTCATAACCCTGTCTTTTAGTATCGTCTGAGAGGGTCTGGTAGGCCTCATTCACCTCTTTAAACTTTGCCTCATCACCACCCTTTTTGTCGGGGTGGTACTTGTGAGCCATTTTGTGAAATGCCTTCTTTATTTCCTCTTTTGATGCGTTCTTTTCAACACCCAGAGCTGCGTAATAGTCTTTACTCATAGATGCGATTATACAGAAATATTAATAAATTGACAAGAGCCAAAAGCAGTGCTATTTTGTAAACAAAAAAAATTAGCAACTATCTTGAACATACCACCTAACAGTTGGAATAAAAAAACCGGACAGTGCCCGGTTTTTTTGTTTTTATACGTCGTGTACCTTTCCTGCAGGTGGTGCGTCTGGTTTTTCATCACTGTCGGCAGTAGTTGTATCAGCGGGCTTATCATCTTCGTGCGTACTCGCCTCTTTGGCCATGGCCTCACCAATTTTTTGCATGTGACTCGAAAGCTCCTCTGTCGCCTTTTTAATTGCGTCGATGTCGGAGCCATCTTTTACGGTCTTCACCTCGGCAATCTTCGCCTCTACGTCTACCTTGATGTCCGCAGGCACTTTGTCACCATTATCCTTGAGCGCCTTTTCTGCAGTATAAATAAGTGAGTCAGCAATATTTTTTACTTCAACCGCTTCCTGTTTCTTCTTGTCTTCATCAGCATGTAGTTCAGCGTCCTTCTTCATGCGCTCAATGTCGTCTTTCGAGAGAGACGAACGAGCCTCGATGCGAATAGACTGCTCCTTGCCTGAGGTTTTGTCTTTGGCCTTCACAGAAAGAATCCCATTCACGTCAACGTCAAAAGTGACTTCGACTTGGGGCATCCCGCGAGGAGCCGGTGGAATACCATCGAGAATGAACCTACCGAGCGATTTGTTATCTCCAACCATCCCACGCTCACCCTGGAACACGTGTACTTCCACTGAAGTCTGATTGTCGGCTGCAGTAGAAAAAATTTGTGAGCGAGATGAGGGGATGGTGGTATTGCGCTCGATAAGCTTTGTTGCAATTCCACCCATAGTTTCAATTCCAAATGAAAGTGGAATAACGTCGAGAAGGAGAATGTCCTTCACGTCTCCCCTCAAGATTCCTCCCTGGATTGCGGCACCTACAGCCACTACTTCATCTGGATTGATGGTTCGATTTGGCTCTTTACCAAAAAACTCCTTTACGCGTGAAATCATGAGTGGCATGCGCGTCTGACCTCCAACGAGTAGAATTTCGTTTATATCAGAAATTTTGAGTCCTGAAGCCTCGAGAGCCCTCTTGGTAATCTCCATAGAGCGATCAATATACTCCATTGCGAGCTCCTCGAGCTTTGCGCGAGACATCTTGAGCAATAGATGTTTTGGACCATCTGCATTTGAGGTAATAAAAGGAATATTGATTTCAGACTCCGACGTGTTGGAAAGTTCGTGCTTTGTCTTCTCAGCTGCCTCTTTGAGTCGCTGTGTTGCAAGCACATCCTTTGAGACATCTATCCCAGACTCTTTCTTGAACTCAGCGACTATCCAGCCCATGATTTTCTGATCGATATCACCTCCACCCATGTGACTATCGCCATCGGTAGATTTTACTTCGATGACGTCATCGCCCACTTCAAGCACTGAAACGTCAAAAGTTCCACCTCCAAAATCGTATACAACAATTTTTTCATTCTTTTTTTTATCAAAACCGTAGGCGAGCGCGGCGGCGGTTGGCTCGTTGATTATGCGGAGGACATTAAATCCCGCAATGGTTCCCGCATCCTTTGTTGCCTGACGTTGCGCATCGTTGAAGTATGCAGGTACAGTGATGACCGCGTCCGTGATTTTCTCACCAAGCTTCGCCTCAGCATCTGCCTTAAGCTTCGAAAGTACCATTGCTGAAATCTCCTCGGGGCGATATGACTTATCGCCCATCTTTACTTTCACGCCATTATTGTCTCCACGCTCAATCTTAAAAGGCATGATTTTTTGATCACGCTGGACAGATTCCTCCTCGAAACTATGTCCGATGAGGCGTTTTATTTCATGTAGCGTGTTCTCTGGGTTCGTGACCGCCTGGCGCTTTGCAGAAAGCCCAACAAGTCGCTCTCCAGTTTTGGACAAAGCAACAATAGACGGAGTGGTACGTACACCCTCGACATTCTCAATAATTTTTGGCTCTCCCGACTCAACGGTTGCCATTGCTGAATTTGTTGTTCCCAAGTCAATTCCAAGTACTTTTGACATATCGTGTTGTGCTAGCAAATAAATTTATCAATAACAATTTTTAATACTTAAATTTCCGAAAAAAGGTTGCACTCTACTTGCCAACCTCGTATACCTTTACCCTAGGTGAACGGATGAGCTTTCCATTCAGCTTGTAACCCAATTGTGCCACTTCGCCTACGTAATGCTCAAGTTTCGAGTCGGTGGTTGGGATAGACCCAATTGACGTATGCTCTTTAGGATCAAACAGAGCATTAAGCGGGTTGATCTCGGTCAGTCCATGACTTGCGAGCGCTTGTAACAATTGTGAGTGGATATACTCTACACCTACACGCCAAGACTGATCTACTTTTTCCCATGACTCCTTGTTTGCAAATGCCATGTGGAAACTCTCTAATGCCGGGAGCAGATCGGTAATAAGCTCTTCTCGAGAAAAACGCATAAACTCAGCTTTTCCTTCCTCTTCTCTTTTTTTGTAGTTAACAAAATCAGCCTGAGAACGTTGCCAACTATCCAAGTAACCCTGCTTCTCCTTTATGGCATCTTTAAGGCGCTCCTTGAGCTTTTTAAGCTGGTCTTGGGGAGAATCCTCAACGCCACCGAGTACGTCATCATTATACGTCTCAATTTCTATGTCGTCAAGCTGTGTGCCAGGTGACACAACATTAACACCTCCACCGAGTGAGATATCTCCATCGTTAACAGCATTGTCATCAATATTCTTATCCATATTTTTATTATATCAAAAAAACCACAAAAATTAAAAAACTAACTATTCAGAGCAAGCTGTGGAAGGCAACTTACTCACTCTCCTCTTCAAATCCCTCCTCGTCCTCTTCGACTGCGCTTTTGTCGAGGGCATTCATGCGCAAGTTTTCTAAGTCTTCATTCTCAATAAAAGCTTCATACTCCGGACTCTCCTCTCCGAAACTTTTCATGATGGTAAGTCCAGTAGCATCAAGCCAATCAAGTGTGTCTTGGTACGCCTTTGCTCTGTAGAGGAATTTTGCGCACGTGAGTGTGTGTGCAATGAGTTTTTCAGCATTGTCCTTATCCTCATCAACAAGTCCCTGCCAATAGTCAGTGAGTAAGTCAAGACGACTCTCACTTTTCTCATCTATTGCATCGACGACATCCTCCTCGGTTATCATTGCCATATACGCGTATCCTATTAAATAATTAAATTTTTGTCTATATTATGCGTCCACAATTTTCATCGACTCCATTCCACCCACAATTTCTGAGACTTCTCTCGTAATTGCAGCTTGTCTGACCTTGTTAAAATGGAGCTTTAGTCCCTTTGAAATATCGCGCGCATTATCAGAAGCGTTTTTCATGGCAATCATACGGGCCGAATGTTCTGATGCAGTAGATTCTAATACAGAATGATAAATTTGAATATTAAACAATGTGGGTATGAGATCAGAAAGTATGACTTCAGCAGATGGTTCGAACGCATACTCACGGACCACCTCCTGCACTACTGCACTTCTCTCCTCTGCGAACTTCCCTTTTTCAGGGACTATTCCCTGTACCACTTCCTCAACACCTTCCCTTGTAACGGGGAGCAACTGTCGAGCTACTACGGTTTGACTGAGCGTTGAGATGAAGTTGGTGTAGATAATATATACGCTGTCTGCATGAGATTCAAGAAATCTCGTGCGTACCACTTCAGCAAGTTGAGTCACTTCAGAAAAATCAATACCATCTCCCCATTTTTCAAAGTGCGCCAACACCGACCATTCTCGCTTCAGGAAGTGTTCATAAGATTTCTTGCCTACACAAACTAAGTCCGTGTTTTCTTTTGTAAGTCCCTTCTCATCCATAAACTTGTATGTTTGCTTTAGGAGTGATGATCCATAGCTCCCCGCAAGTCCCTTATCAGCGGAAACCACTACAAGAAGTGTTCTTGCTACTGGCCTCACTGTTGTGAGTGGGTGATTGATTGCCTCAATTGAAGTTGAGATGCTTCTCATTATCTTGAGCGCAGAAGTCGCATATGGGCGTACCCCAAGTGCTCCTGCCTGACTTTTGCGCATTTTTACAGCCGAAACCGCCTCCATGGCTTTTGTTACTTGCCGAGTTTTATCGATTGACTTTATTTTGCTTTTGACCGACTTTAGCGACATATTATTTTAGGTCTGCAAACAAATCTGCGTTTGCAAGTACAAAGGACTTTGCAGCCTCCTTGAGTGAGTTTTGTGAGTCGTCTGTAAGGTCCTTCGAACTTGCTATTGACTTCATTACTTCACCATACTGAGTATTGAGCATCGCAAAAAGCCTCGTTTCAAGTTCGGCAATTTTTAGCTTATCTGCAGAATCAAACACTCCAGTTCCCGCAAGAAAAATAAATGCTACCTGTTTCTCAAAGGGCATAGGTACTGCCTTGTCCTGCTTCAGTACCTCAACCATCAATCTGCCCTTTTCGATGCGTCGCTTGGTTTCTTCATCAAGGTCCGACGAGAACTGAACAAATGCCTCAAGCTCACGGAACTGTGCAAGTTCGAGACGGAGTTTACCGGCAACTTTTTTCATGGCCTTTGTCTGCGCTGAAGAGCCTACGCGAGACACTGAAACACCAACGTTTATCGCAGGGCGTATGCCTTTGTTGAAAAGGTCTGTTTCAAGATATATCTGTCCATCAGTGATAGAAATAACGTTTGTTGGAATGTATGCGGACACGTCATTTTCTTGCGTCTCAATGATGGGAAGTGCCGTAAGTGAACCACCGCCCATTTTATCCGATAGACGAGCTGCGCGTTCTAGAAGACGTGAGTGTAGATAAAAAATATCTCCTGGATACGCTTCACGACCGGGTGGACGGCGCATGAGTAGTGACATCTGGCGATATGCAATAGCGTGCTTCGAAAGGTCATCGTAAACAACAAGCGCGTCCTTACCCGCGTCCATGAAGTATTCACCGACCGCTGCGCCAGCAAATGGAGCAAGAAACTGAAGTGCTGCGGAGGATGACACTGCAGCAGAAATAACAATGGTGTATTCCATTGCACCCCTATCGCGCAGCTGCTGAACAATACGTGCTACCTTGGACTCCTTCTGCCCGATTGCAACATAAATACAAATTGGACGATCCTCCTTAGGTTCATTCAGCTGATTGATGATTGTGTCGATTGCGACTACTGTTTTACCAGTTTGACGATCACCAATGATAAGCTCCCGCTGCCCTCGTCCGATAGGCACCATTCCGTCAATCGCCTTAATGCCGGTGTGCAGTGGCGTCGATACGGATTTTCGCTCGATAACGCCATATGATTTTCGCTCAATAGGATTTCTCTGCTTTGTGACAATGGGAAGTCCGCCGTCAATTGCCTCACCAAGTGCATTGATAACTCGACCAACCAGCTCGGGGCCAACGGGAATAGAGAGAATTTCCCCTTTCGACTTTACCGTCATACCCTCCTTTACCTTCATAAAATCACCAAGAATAACAACTTTCACCGTGTCTTCTTCAAGGTTGAGTGCCATTCCCAGCAACTCCCCCTGGTCTAAACTATCCTCAAGCGATTTCCCCTCACTTATATCAAAAGTCACCATCTCTCCCATCATGATATCATCAAGTCCGTCAACCTCAGCGATTCCGTCAGCAGCAGAAACTACTACTCCGATTTTCTCCGAGCGAGCCTTTGGTGCGGCGTCAGCAATTTGTTTTTTTAGTTTTTCGATGATGTGTTCCATGTGGTTTATATCTTAAAGGCGGAGGTTATGCCTGTTTGGTCATTTGCTGATAAATTTGAATGAGGGAATTTTTGTGACTCGCATCAATGCGACTACTATTGGTCTTTACCACCACTCCACCAATAATTCCTGGATTAACGGAGCGAACAACGCGCTTGTGGCTAGATGAGAGTATCTTGGAAAATGGCTCCTTGCGTAGTAGCGCCGTAATATCAGTTTGTGACGACTCAACCGCAGTCGTTACGCCGATTATTTCTTCCTTTTCCCGCTTTTTTAAGCTTTTTTCATAAAAACGAACGATGCGAGGGAGCATGTGCTGATGACCATTTAGCGAAACTACACTAAGGAAATTACTGAGCAGTGCGTCCGGGGTGAGCGAACTACTTGTACCCAGGTCATATAGTGCTTTTGCGTAATAAGAAGCGCGCATATGATTTACTTTGCGTGAGTACTCGCTCGTAAAATCTTCTCTGCACCCAGTACGGCCATGCGGGCAATATCTTTCTCACCCTCACGAAGCATGTGTGCTCGCTCTTCGGTGGCGAGTTGACTAGCTTCAGCGAGTAAGCGTGCGCTTTTCTCCTGCGCTTCACGTACTATCTTGCGTTCTTCTTCTATTCCTGACTTATGTAAAGCATCCATGAGTTTTCCGCCTTCTGCACGTGCGTCTCTCATGATGATGTCAGACTCATTCTTCACTCTCGCCACCTCACTTTTCGCGAGCTCAGCATCACGCAGCCCTGCGGATATTTCCTGCTGTCTTTTTTCGAGCATTGCGAACAATGGTTTGAATAAAAACTTCTGCAAAAGGAGTAAGAGCAGACCAAAATTAACAGCCTGAATTAGGAGTAGCTTCCAATTTATTCCAAATGCATGTAGGGCGTCCATATGGTGTGAGGTGATTTATTACTTTCTAACTCAACTAGGCCGCTCCCCCAAGAAGTGCCCCGTTTGCCACAAGAACCGCAAAAACGAGTGCGAGGATAGCCAAAGCCTCGGTAAGGGCTGCTCCAATGAACATTGTGGTCATAATTTTACCGTGCGCGTCTGGATTGCGTCCGATAGCTTCAAGTGCACGTCCTACGAGTATACCAATGCCGATCCCGGGACCTATCACCCCGAGGCCCGCTGCGAGTGCCATTCCTATTGTCTTTGCTGATTCTAGTTCCATATCGTTAAAATTTATTACTAATAACTTATAATCAATAACCCATACCTTACCTTAATGAGTCACTTCTGTCACTGCTAATTTCAGGAAGAAGAGGGTCAAAAGTGAAAAAATGGCTGCTTGCATAAAACCGACAAACACTTCAAATGCCATAAAGGGTACCGGCATAATGAAGGGAACAAAGAAGACAACGACGGAAAGCAGGACTTCACCCGCAAAAATATTCCCAAACAGACGGAAAGAGAAGGAAATCAGGCGGATCAATTCCGAGACAAACTCAATAATTCCCACAAAGAACATTATGGGTGACTGAAAATTAAAGAAACGTGAGAAATATCTAAAAAAACCCACCATAACAATTCCCGAAATTTCAATGACAAGAAATGAAATAAGCGAGAGTGCTAGTGTAACATTGAGGTCAGTGTTCATGGACTTCAAAAGTGGTGTGAATCCCGTACCATGCTCTCCTGCTGCCTCATTTACCTCGTTTGCAAGAACTCCAATTGATCCTATTCCTGGAATAAACTCAAAAAGATTGGCAATAAAAATAAACAAGAAAAGTGACACAATGAGCGGAAAGTAGCGCATCGCGAGCACCTTTGACTCCAAAGTGTTCTCCATGAACTGCAAAATCTGCTCGAGCAATATCTCCATGAGCAGTTGCATTTTTGAAGGGATAAGTTTCAGCTTACTCCTCATAATGAATGCAAATGTAACAAGTACAATCACCACAACCCAGCTCATGAGTAGTGTGTTCGTAATCGGTATGCCAAACCAATGTGTTAGCACCCCAGCCTTAATAGAAACGTGAATTGCATCCATGCGAGTAAGCTAGCACAATGAACGCAAAATTACAAAACTTGAAACTTGAAATGCACAGTACAAAGTTGACAAAACGACAATCATGAAGTAGCGTGTGCAACAGTTCTCTTTTTTAAAAAATATCCAAGGTTAAGGAGGTTCGAGTGGGACTAAACCTGTCAGACATCGATCAGGAGATAATTGCCAAACTACGTATCGCAAAAGTGCTCAAGGAGGTACTTCCAGACAAATTGAACGCTCCGAATGGATTCATGGCGTTTGTGTGCTCCGACTGTGATCACATTAGAGACAAATTTGACTTTCTTTGCAAGCTTTGCGGCGATCAAGCTGGCGGCAGTGAGCGTGTGCATCTTTTCTCCTGCCATAGTGGAGCACTACTACTCTCCCCACATTCTCCTACCAGAAAGCACCCCGAAGAGCATGTAATATACCGAAATCACATTGCGGATGCGATGAAGCTGAAAGGACTGGACCTTCTTGTTGCGAAGTGTCATGTGCCATGCGGCGCAGCATATGCACATGATCTGAACTTTCACCAGGTCCTCAGGCGTGCATTTGAAGGGAAAATGTACATAAAGCAAGAACTCCCAAATCTCCGCGTTGCAGTTTTTGCACAAATTCATCACTCCGATGGTCGCAAGCGAACGTATTCGATTGAAGGAAAGAATTGGCTAGAGTACGTAAGGCGGAATAAATTGTTCTAGTTCGACAATGGCTACCTCGCGGTAGTTTTTTATTACTTCAGCTTATCTATTTCTTTTTGACCTGGAACTTAAACGGAAGGCGGTTGAATTTTCTTGTGTTCAGGTCTACGGTCCCAACAAGTAGATTGAGGTGGTGCATGAGGTCGGGGACCTTCTCTTTTATTGTAGACATCGCAAATTGCGCAAGTGAAATTGCCTTTTCATTTGCAAGCTGTCGCTCAATTCCCACCTCGTCACGATATACAGCGGAGGCCATAAGAACGACCCCGTCTTTTTTGGGAATACGTTTGCAATTTATATTGTCGAGAAGTATTCCCGCAGCTTTGCTGATGGGGTCACCCAAATCGTAGCTGAACGGTCCCACAAGAAGCGCTTTGTTGTGTAAGTGCAACCAGTCGAAGCCTCGACCTACTCCGAGAATCTGCTCTTCATGGTCGATCGCAACCTTTGTCTTCTTTTCATTTCGTTTTTTTGCTATGTGTCGCAAATTACCCATAACCAGTGGGAGCAAGTCTTCTACCATTTGCGTTTTCATATCTGGGAAAAGTTTACGCAGTTGAATGCACAACTTTTCCTCATCAATCTCTTTGATCTTCCCGAGGTCGAGCACCGCATCCCCTACCCCGTGCAAAATAAGCGCATCTTCGTCAGTTTCAATTCCGAGTTGAATCGGATAGACAACAGAGTGGCGAACACCGAATACTCGTTCCACTTGGTGTACAAGGTTTCGTGTAAATTTTTTCGCCGCTTCGGTGTCATACGCAAATCCCTTACAGCCAAGATGAACGTTACTTTTAGAAAAGTGATATGTGACAAAAATCAATGAATCACGTCCTCGATTGAGCGCATAATCTACCCACTCTTTTGTAAGTAATCCAAAAAATGGCCATCCGAGGTCAAATTGCCCTCCAATATTTCGAAACGGCTGAATGATGCCGAGTGGGGTTTCAGTGATGATAGGAAGATGGAGCCTGCCATCCATGCATTTCCAGGCGGCGATTTCAGTTGGGTGTTTTGCGCGATACTGCCGACGCTCGAGTACGGCGTCTGGGGTCGCAAATTCCTCACTTTGTCGCTCATTATGTCTGAGTAAAAAATTAATAAGTTTGTCATTTTTCATGCCGTCATATTAGTGTGAATGTTTGAATACGTCAATTGCCTACACGTCTATACGGAATTCACCTTTACAAATTTATATGTCATGATATGTTATTTATAGTCAAGTGCCTTCAATAAAGGTTGAAATGTACTCAGCGCTCATTTTGATTTTGGTACTGTCCACCATTATTTTCTACATGGTGACAAAACGAATCGGCCCCGTTCGCGCACTTCGCTCTGCCCAAGAGCTTGCGAGAAAACCTGACATCGTCTGTGATGATGCCTGGAATGACTACGCAGCAAGACTGGCGCTTAAGCAGGACCACTACAATTAGCAGGGATGGACAGATGCATATTGCTACCCACAAGCAGCTCAAAGATGAGCTGTTTTTTGTTAAGAAATAGGCGATGATGTGTGGCGCTCAGCAGATGCAGTCTTGCAAATCTCCATACTATAATCCCAGCCCTGAAATTTCATCAAAGCCGTCGACGACGTCATAGGAGCTAATAAATGAAGGAACAAAAACAACAAGTCCTACAAGCGGGATGACGAACATCACGAGCGTGATTATCATGGTCCACTTAAAATAGTTTCGTGTTTTTTCGACAGAAACTAAAATTGCATCAATCTTTGCCTCAAGTTTTTCTAATCTTTCAAATACAACGTTGTCCATGTTTGATATCTTCACTTACTCGTAATGATTTACGCATCCTCAGTACTATGATAATATAGCACAAGTTTTTTTTGATGAGTTGCCATGCGTCAAGGACTGCCTAAAAACGCTAACCCATTTTTGATCATCTGGGATGAGTGCATTGACGACGTCACATTAGTAAAGATTGCACCCGACTATTTTTCTTCGGCAGCCGGCGGCGACATGGTCGTGGATAGAAGAGTTGCCAAACCCGCTCTTACGCAGGAAGCCGCAGAGGAATTGGTCTGTCAAATTGTCTCATACATTCCTACAGCAAAGTATTTTGCTGCTCGTGAACGATATCAGCACATCATTCCCGGCGACGTGAAGCACATTGTGCGGATCACCAAAAAATCGGCACATCCCGTAACGTCTCAAGGGTGTTTCTTCGGAAAGTAAACCCATTGTTTAAGACTACCAATCGTCAATTTATTGGTGATTTTTGGTAACCAGATTTACCAGCTACCTCCCCCGCCACCTCCTCCACCGCCTCCTGATGAGCCTCCCCCCGAAGAACCACCTCCTTTCGCCGAAAATGCAGACGCGGTACTCGTAGTGAATTTACTCATGGAAGCCACTAGTGTCGATGCATTGAGTACAGAGCCGCCACGGTACCATCCGCTCGACTCCTTTTCAGTGTAAAGTTGGGCGAATTTGCCGGCCCAGGCCTTCTCAACGCCAAAGATCATCGCGTAGGGCAAAAGCTTTTCGAATAGTGAGTGGTCATTCTCTGGGGAATTGGCAAACGGGATCCTATCCTTACCAGTAACGTCCAAAAATAGTTTGAATCCCTGGATATGTTCTTTGGTAAATGCACCGCGCTTGGTGACCCTCGCCATCAGTGAACCAAATATTATGATGACAAGGCCAGAGAGCGCGAGGCTCAGGTTCAGGTATGGCAGCGCGAAACTGATACCAAGCAGAATGGCTCCAGTTATCACATATGCACTCGTTGCAACCTGAGGATTGCTCTCATAGAAATTCTTCTCTGTAAGGTCTAGTGCGAGTGCTGTCGCCAATGCGGAATTTACTGTAGTGAGCTTGTGCGCGAGTGAGGAAAGCATGAAGGTTTTTCCGTGCATCCTGAGAGCTTCGTATAGTATCGTCTCGTGTACCCCAAGACCTTGCGGGCCCATTTCCGTAAAGGAGACCTTGAAATCTTCTGTGGTCACGAAAAGTATTTTTTTCTCAGTGCGCTCAATAATGAGATAACCCCTGATGGCAAGGTCAATAATCCCCGCAGAAATGGCTCTCGGACTTAGCTTGTCGCTCTCGAGATATGCCACCTCAAGCGGTGAAAGTCTTTCCGGGATATCGTACTCAACAGTAATTACCCCCCTACCTACAGGGTCCCTTCCCTTCAACCACCAGACTCGGAACATCGCTACAAATACCACAAGAGGAATGAGGATATTCAAATCAAGAATGTCTGGCCAGTCTTTTTTCCACCAACGATATACAGTCACACTGTTTGCAATTTTTTTTACGCTTGAAGGTGGTGGTATGACATATATATTCTTTGGTATTCCAAGCGCTACGGTCATCCCCTCCCTTGGATTAAGTCCGCCATTAAATGAATATCTCACCTTATTCACTACTCCAGTACCTTCTTGCGGGACTAGGTCAGCGTTACACGGCTCTGTGCTCCCCCTTGGTCCCTTGTAACAAAATGACGAAATAAATTTTTCCTGGAGAGGTATTGGTAACTCAATATCGGTGCGCACGGAGTCTATTGGGACGTCCCAAGCATCACCCGTAGAATTCCAATAGAATTCATCCTTATCAGAGAGATCCTGATTGATTGCCCCCCAGACGGTGTAGCGAATTACGTATCTATTTCTTCCCGACACAAGCACCTCCTTGTCACCAATCTTAAGTTGCATGACGTTACCTCCACCGGTATATACAGTAGGGAGCAGTTTTCCTGTTCCGTCAGTTACCATAATGCTCGAAATTTCAATTCGACGCTCCTTCTTGTCGCCGGGGACGGTGTACACAAGAGGAACCTTTCGAAATATTCCATGTCTGTCCACTGCGTTATCGCCGAAATTATAGATTATCTCTTCTTGTACGAGCGCACTTCCGTTTGGTTCCAGTTTTATATAAATAGAGAACGCATCAATGCGCTCTGACGCAGCATATACAAGTGCCGGAAAAAACACTGAGGCAAGCAGAAATAGTGAAGCAGCAGTACGGCAAACTAAGTTGGGGGGTAAACTAGGCATCAATTTTCAACTTCGACTTAACATCCTCAAATTCGTTCTCAAGCTCCTTGAGGCGCTCCCTACTCATGCGAATCAAATCAGCACCTTCCTTCACCTTGAGAATTCCCAACTCAACATCAACTTCTTCCTGTGACTCAAACCATTCGGTTATGGCACGAAGTTTCTTCATCGTCTGAGTTATGTTTATAGAATTTTTTGTCATAAATAACCATAGAGACTACTACGGGAGTTTTTCCTTAATTTCAGCTACCAGTATACCATCGGCCATCCTTGCCTCAAAATTCGCACCAATTTGCAGATCTTTCACGCTACGAACAGTTCTGCCGCTACTCATAAGGATACTGTAGCCCATTTTTAATTGACGAATGGGGTCATGCTGTTTCAATAACTTCTCTGTGAGATGTTGAACCTGTTCCATCGACCTGAGATTCTGTCTGAATTGTTCTACGAGGGTTCTATGAATATATTGCAGCTCGTCTTTTTTTTCCGATAGGGAGCGCGCAATCTGAGAAAGCAAATCGGAAAATCCAGACATAAGTAGTCTCTGTGGAGCAATTATCTTCTCATATGTATCAATTATCCTTTCTCGATACTTGCGCACATCATCACGAAAAGTCTGAAGATTATTACTGAAGTGCGTAGAGAGTTCACGAGACAACAACGCTAACTCATGACGCGAGAGGCGCCAGGATTCGTTAAGAATCTGTGTAGTTGCAGTTGGAGTTGATGGAGCATAGTCAGATGCAAGTTGAGCAAGTGGAACATCCTTGTCGTGACCAATTGCGCAAATAGTTGGGACTGGAAACTCAGCAATCCTTCGTACAACAAGTTCATTGTTAAATGCTTGCATACTTTCCAGACTTCCTCCACCGCGAATCACAACCAATACCTCAATGTCCCTTTTTTGCAGGTAATCAAGTGCTGCTAATATCTCCTTTATCGCGCCTGTTCCTTCAACTCGTGAATCTACAAATGTTATTTGAAAGCCATGTTTGCCGAGATTGCTCAGAAAATCATGAATGACCGCCCCGCTCCGTGACGTCACAAGTCCTATTTTTATAGGATGCCCATCCAGACTTCTTTTTTTCTCAAGGGCAAACAATCCTTCAGCTTCAAGCCTCAGGCGTAATTTAGTGTAGGCCAACTGAAGGGCTCCTTCTCCGACGAGCTCAATTGATTCAGCCCGAAAATTGTACCTACCACTAGGCTTATAAATTTCACTACGCCCAACTACAACTACCTCAAGCCCATCAGATAACTCAATTCCCGACATTGCGAGATCATTTGCCCACATAAAAACTGAGAGAGTACTTCCGTCATCATCATCTTTAAGTGTGAAATATGAAGCATTTCCCTGCGACTTGAAACTCGTAATTTCTCCTTTTACTGGCGCGTTGAGGCGCCACAGAGAACGATTTACCTCATCGAGATAGCTGCTTACGGTGAAGATTGTGCGTTCGACTTGTTCCTTCCTCGTGACCGGAAGCATTTCCTCAATTTTTTTCATCGCGTCACTCGGAGCACTTAGCGGGGACTCCTTTGTCTTACCACCATGCTCTGCCACCATCGCAAGTATCGTTTTTCCGTATTGTGCAAATTTTGCTTCCTTTATTCCTTTTACAGAGACAAGCTCTTCTTTTGTTGAAGGCATTAAACGAATTATTTCATCAATAGAACTATTTGCGAGCACTCGAAAAAGTTCAACACCCTTTTTGGCCGCTTCATGGTCTCTCCATGCATGTAGTACTTGTCGCAAATTGGGCATACCTACATTCTACGGAAAGTAGCAACAAATAACAAAAAACCGCCTAGTAGGCGGAGAATTCTTGCCTGAGTGACAGCAAGCGTGCTGTGGCAAAATTATCGTATGCCAATTTTTCGGCTGGTGTGGCGCGTGGAAGCAGGAAGTGCAGTTCGGGGTAACATTCAATGTATTCGTGTGCCAATTCAAACATTCTACGAACAACATCGTCGGATGCACCATGCACAAGTGCGAGTTTGACAACTCCACGAAGAACCATTTGTCCACCAACGTAATCAGATGCGTCGAGAACTCTGAAACATTCGTCGAGGAGAATGCTAATGATGTGGTTCGCCGGGCGGTTGGTTGTCGTTGGGCTTGAATACACAAAAAGAAGCCGACTTACTGTGGTTTCCATAGCCCCCACCTCGCGGATGTAATTTTCGCCTGTGTGCAGTGCTCTTGTTTGCTTTAGTGAATCAATGACATCGAGTATCAGTAATTTTTTTTCACCCTGTTTCAAGTGTTTCTCCGAGAATGGTCTATCGCAAGACTAACACGCATAGGAAATTTGTCAATCATTATCCTACACCTTCTCTGTGATTAAGTCTTCTTCGAATTGCTCTATGCCCGCTAGGTCAGTTGAGTATTTTGAAATGTCAGGAAAATCAAGTGAGACAATTTTTTTGTATACAACTTGTGCAAGCTTGGACAATCGCTCGGCATCAGACTTACTTATATCGAGGGGGAGTTCCTCTATTTTGCCGTTAATAGGCTCAAGAAATTCCAGCATACCCCGATCTACAGTGCATCCCTCAAATGTGTGAGAGTGCTCAACGAGTAGTTTATAGAATACGAGTTGTCGCCGATAATTGGAGAGTGTAATCTTTTCACGCGCGTCCCTACCCTCCCAATCAACCTTCACTTTTCCTGTTTTAAAATCACAGACGAGAATTTTTCTTTCGGTTTCTAAGGTAGATTCAATCATGCGATCTATTTTTCCGACTATTCTTGCTTCGCCCAGAACCACGCCCTGGCCTTTAAAATTAAACTCACTATGATGACTTGTGCTTACTTTCGTACCACGGTCTTTATACCAAACAGGAAGTGACTCAAGCCCTGCTCGCAAGAAATGCTTATACTCACTTTCAGTGATACGACCACGTTGCATTTCTTTCTTAAACTCTTCTAGTAAAAGTGCTTCTCCGGGAATTTTTCCGGTTCTTTTGAGCGCCACATAGAAACGTTCAATGGCCTTATGCATGGCTGAGCCATACACGCTGTTTGGGCTTTTTGCCTGGGGAAAGCTCAACAGGTTCTGCTCAAGAAAATGACTCGGCCCCCCACTGGTAACGTCAAGAAAATTATTGAGATGTGTCACACTCATGTGATAATCCTCGACACGCTCAGCAAGAATTGCACGCTCACCGGCAGTAACCTCAAAGTATGATGGATGAAGCGTGTTTTGAGTCATATCCTTCACAATATCCTCAGCGGCGACTATTGTTTCCTGCTCTTTCAGGTGGGACTCGAGCGCTCCGCCAGACTTGCTTGGAAGAATAAAGCCAACTTTAAGTGAGTCTTTCCCCGAGTCGTTCTTTTTATACGAAGTGATGTAGAGATGTTTTTTGGCACGCGTAAGTGCAACATAAAAGTTTCGAAGCCTATCGTCTCCACCTTCACCGGGTTTTATGGGAAGATTCGTTGGAAGCGGAAGCTTGTCCGAAATTCCCCTACCAGCCCATACTTCCTCCTGCGCAGACAACACAAATACGGTTTCAAACTCAAGCCCTTTTGCTTTGTGTACCGTCATGAGATGAACCGCATTTTTTGCACTCACAAACGGAGTTGTGTCGGGAAGTGTTATGCCATGGCGTTCATGCATATCAACAAACGTAGAAATATCATCGATATAGAGTGGCTTACCATTCTTGAATGCACGTAGCGAGTTCATAAACACACGCAGGCTTGAAAGAAAAAGTAAGTACCTTGACTCAGAACTTGTTCGTGCGTCTTTTCCAAAATAATATTCGCGAAACGGACTCTTAAAGCTGCGTTTGCGCTTTGATTTTTCAAGCACAAAGGAAGATTCTTCGTGCACCTCCTCATCAGTCCCCCCTCCAGGCAAGAGTACTCCTTCGGTACCTATCAGTTCATCGATAATTCGCTCAAGTGGGTCATGGTGAGAATCGGCACCGAGTCGAATAAACCAGTTCGCAATTTCCTGTATCTCCTGATTCTTATGTTCACGCATCGCAGACAGCCAAAGTCGGTCGCTGCGCTGGGATGCAGCAACTGACACCTCCCATATAGTTTCTCTCGAAATACCCCAAAACGGCGCGGTAAGAATCTCAACAAGGAGATAATCGGCAGGAGCGACACCGTCTCGCATGAGTGAGGCGACGTAGCGTGCCATTACTATAAGAATTTTTACATGCTGTTCATCAAAAACATTCTGCTTTCTTTCGTAGTTTATAGGTATTCCAGAAGCAACAAGCACGCGAGCAATATCTTCGAGCTCTCGATGTCTTCTTGCGATAATGGCTATCTCTGATGCGTCGCCACCGGCGTCTATCTGCTTATGAATCTCACGCGCAATGTATGCATACTCATGTGTTCGCGTAGGGAGGGACATATGCACAATGTTTCCCTTACCCAACTCAGGTCGAGATGAAATGAGTTTCTTTTCGAGTTTCGGAATAACGGACTCGAGTCGCTCGTCACTTTTCTCAATCACCTCACGTGCAACATCAAGAATCTGCTGGGTAGAGCGATAATTCTTGGTAAGTACAACCAATGCATGTTCAGCATACTCCTTTGGAAAATCAATTATGTTCGAAATCTCGGCACCTTGGAATCTGTATATAGCCTGGTCATCATCACCCACAATCATGATATTTGGCTTGCCTTCATTTACCTCGGCACTACCAAGAGATCTCACGAAACGTAATTGTGCGTCATTGGTATCCTGGAATTCATCAACGAGAATATACTGATATCTCTCCTGAAGATCTGCGAGAAGTGACTCACTCTTTGAAAGCCCTTGTACAACATCAAGCAACATGTCGTCAAAATCATAAAATCGCTCCTGGTGCATGAGTGCGCGATATCGTGAATACACAGACGCAAGTGCTTTCATTTTTTCTATATACAAAGCGTCTCTGAGCACTCTGCCCCCTTCATCATCTTTCTTTGCCCATTTTTCCTTCCAGGCCGATAGTGGCGCGGTCTTATCTGTCTCTAGTGCCAAAACAACAGCCCGCGCAAGCGAAGCCGAGACTGTGTGGGCGAGTGACTGCACGTGGTGATTGCCACTACTTTGTGGTTTCTTATCCTTGGAGAGTTTTTTCGCGAGGTCCGTGGCAAGTACTATGCTTTTTTGAGAGAGTCTATCTGAAAACACTGTGCTTATGCCCTTGGAAATCTCGGGAAGTTCCTTTTTATTCTCCTCTATAAGCGAGTCAAATTCTTCGGGCGAGAGTCCGGCTCGCTTCAATAATTGAATGGCCTTTTTGGCATCCTTCAGGTATGTAAACTCATTTTCGTGCCTTGATGAGAGCGGGTTACTGCGCGGCAGCTCGGAAAACACCTCTTCAAGAACTTCTATTTGTCTGAGGTCATCGGCGGGGAGAAACTCTGCTCCATTGTAAAAGTGCTCAGGATACTGTCCAATAATTTCACTCGCCATGCTATGAAAAGTATGTACAGCTACCTTGTAGCCTTCAGCTCCAATAAGTCGAGCGAGGCGCATGCGCATGTTTACCGCCGCGGCATCGGTGAACGTGAGACAGAGAATATTTCCTGGTCGCGTGTCGGTACTTTGCAGAATATTTCCAACACGGAGTGCAAGCACCTGAGTTTTTCCAGTCCCTGGGCCGGCAATGACCATCACTGGTCCATCGATGGTATCGACGGCAAGTTTCTGCTCAGTGTTGAGCTGCTTGTATGCTTCATCGTAGAGTGTATTTACCTTCATAATTGGATTGTATCACGCATGCTGGTCACAAAAAAACTGCCCCCTGGGCAGTTGAATCTCTATCTAGACATGACCATTTTAAGCGCAGCCTCCTCACTAAAACCGCTTGTGAGCAGGGTTACGACAAGAACTTCGACAAGTCGCACATCTATCTCTTTTGCAGTAAGGCGCATAAAGTCAAAACGATCACGAAGAATTGGATAATCCGAAAATATCGTTGGCCCAAAATACTTTGCATGCATCCGAATGGAGTCGTATGTGACCGGCAAAAGAAATTTAAACCACTCAGGGTGTGCGAGAATGCGCGCGCGAACAACGCCTGCCGCAACACCCACCCACACAACCTTCAACCTTGCGTCAGACTCCCCTGACAAGAAATTACTTCGGACAATTTGCTCAACACTCTGAAGCCATATCGCATAACTATCCCCCGACCTCGGGAGCTTGCGGACAGACTTCCCCTTGGCGGCACGAAGCAAATCTGCAGAAAGGAAACTTGCAGCCATGTGTACACGGACGCCACGGGAATATACGTCTTCGGGTGCTGTATGAATCGAGTGTATAGCCGCTCGAGGATACTTGTTTGCTTGAAAGTATAAATTATCAACTCTTCTGATAGCCTCCTCAAGGTCAGTGGCATAGAGAGCACTATTTGTTGGAGTTCCACTTTCTTGGTTATCCATATAATCTCAATGTGTTCTTTCTTGAGGATACGACGAATTGCAAAAATAGTCATCTTGTCGATTTACAAAATATCTGGCGCCCTGAAAGAATGCGAGCATGTTGAGACTAATTGCAAAATATGGATTTTGGAGAGATTAGCACTCGCGACCTCATGAAGTTACCTACTGGAGATGTTTCGACTAAGAAGTACCTAAAAGTGGTGTATATTTGTCGTTCCAGTGCAGAAGTAGTGTGGACGCAAAATGGCAAGTGGCGGAATGATGGTATGGAACAACTTCCAACACTAGAAATTCAATAGAAATATCATTAAAAAAATCACTAGAGCGATAACAAAGAACGTGAGCACCGCGGAGACTGTTTTTTTTAACCACATGATTTCATAAATTATTTAAATCATTAATTTAGCTTAAAGAAAATTCTTCAGAGTGCAGACGTGCAACAGGAACCTTCCACTTCGAAAACTGCTCCTTAAGGGCATGCATCATGCCAGGTGGACCACAGATAAAAATCTCCTTGCCAAGCACACCATCACTCTCCTTTGCAATTGCATCAGCCGAGAGGAATCCCTTCTCTTTTCCATACCACGGTATAAGCCTGAAATTTGGATTCCGTGTCGCAATTTCCTGAAATTCAGCATCGAACGCTGCATCCTCAGCGGTTGCCGCCGAATAGTATAGATCAATCTTGTATGAGTCACTTACTGAAAGGCTGCGCGCCATTCCCAGAAATGGAGTGATACCAATTCCCCCAGCAATCCATATCTGATTTTTCTCAGGATAGTAAACATAAGATGTTCGCCCAAATGGACCCTCTACCACCGCCCTATCTCCTGCCTTAAGGTCAGATAAGTGATTTGTGTAGTCTCCAAGCCCTTTTACTCCAATAGAAATGGTGCTAGCGTTTGGTGCAGAGGAGAGTGAAAAAGGGTGTACTTCTTCTAGTCCAGGAGAATCCGGAAAACCAATAAAAATAAACTGTCCCGGCTGATAACTGATAAACCTCCGAGTGTCCTTTGCGTGCATGATAATCTCAACAATTGTTGCATTTACTTTTTTCACCTCGTCGATGACATACTCGATGCGTTGCACAAAGAAAGCTCCAAGTATGGTTCGATAAATTACCGCAAGAAAACCTATTGCGATGAGAAGGGTCATGTAAATTTTTAGTACAAGAATTGTCGCCACATCACTCGGTATAAACAATACGTGAAGCGCAGCAAAGAAGAAGGAAACCCCAAGAAATTTATGGGTGAGCTTCCAAAAATTGTATGGGAGCTTCACGAAAAAAGTAAGCACGAGAAATAGAATCATCAACAAGAGCGACACAACTCCAAACACGGGCGCACAATCAGGGTTAGTGACCGCTATATCGGCGATACAGCCGGGGTTGGCGACAAATTGTACAAATGCATTTTGCATACCAGCCGCACCAGCTTTAAGGTACTGCGCAACAAGAAATAGTGGGTGCAGCAACAAAAGAATGAACGAAAGTCCACCGAGAATGTGGTGCGCAATATAGATTTTATTCATCCCACCAAAAATACTTTCAAGCCACTTCAGACGGGCTCCAAGCACAAGATTGAGTGCAAACATGGCCATACCCACCAAGCCGAGTGCCTGGCCCATTGCCTGCATACTGAGTACATAGTTAAATTCCCCACCACGCATAAACCGTTTGTCGAGAGAATAGGGAGTCACCATCCATATCAGTAGAGGCACAAAAGAGAGGAGCAGGATAAGGGGCCATCCTATTTTGCTACTGTACGCCAATTTCATTTTTCAAGTATAGCGCATACGGTGGAATATCAAAACCATAAACACTAGTAATATTGCAGATATCCGTATACGGGTAGATACTATACAAAGTGGTTCTTAAGGAATATTCATGCGCACAGCAAGACTTATTTCTGTCTTTTTCCTTGCGCTCTTGATGAGCACGACGGCAATCACAGAAGATGAGGAAATTCGACTACCGGCCAAACCCAAAGTCTCTGCTTCAGAAGAGTTCGAACAGACAATGCAGTTTTTTGACATGTTCTCAAAAGCTAACCCGCTTTTTCTTCAGGCCACCTTGGAAGTGGTAATTTCTAAGCTTGATGAAATTTCAAAGAGGATTCATGTTGAAACAGCTCTTGATGAGGAATTACTTAAAAAGGTGGATGAATCTCGCGCAATGATGATTCTCAGTCGCCACGTCATCAGGGCAACAAAGTATTTTGCAGACAATGACCTGAATACCGGTATGCTCGAATTACGTCTTGCCTGCGCACAACAGGAGAAAATCCCACATAGAGTTCACTCTGATTTCAGGGCTATGTGCAGAAAAACGGAGAGCAGACACGCCTAGACATACCCACCATAATTGGTGGGTTTTAGCATAGCCAGTTACATGACTAAGGACTCATTAAAAAAGTGGACCATAGCGGAATCTCCACCTACCGTGGCGGGTGGATTCTTATCTCGATAAAAAAATCCCTTTCGATTCCGCTACGAAGTGCCGCAGGGCACTTCTGTGGTGGACCATAGCGGAATCGAACCGCTTGCCTCTTCCATGCCATGGAAGCGCTCTACCAAGTGAGCTAATGGCCCTCTAGCTAGAGATTATACATACATTTTAAAGCTTTGCACCATGAGGCGTTCCTCCTTGAACAAGGAAGATGCTTTCGGTCCTCTAGCACGGAACAGGGGCTAGTATGGGTGACACTCCACTGTTATACTTTTACGAATGGTACTCTCTACTCATGCATTTGTTGGGGCCGCAGTTGCTAATCTTTTTCCCAATCATCCGCTCATAGCGTTTGCCGGAGGATTTGTCAGCCATTTTATTCTTGATGCGATCCCACACTGGCACTATTCTGTGCGCACGCTTACACATGACAGTACGGATCCCATGAATGGAGACATGCTTATAAACAAGCACTTCCCTCTCGACCTCGTTAAAATAGCCGCCGATGGACTACTTGGCGTTGGCCTCGCAGTCCTCGCATTTGGCGTCACAACGCCATATGTTTTTTCGGCAACGCTCGTTGGGGCATTTGCGGGTATGCTTCCTGACGCACTTCAGTTTCTCTACTTTAAGTGGCGACATGAACCGCTCGTCACTCTGCAGCGCTTTCATCTTTGGATCCATTCTAAGCGAGACCTCGACCATTGGCGCATACTTGGCCCCACGATGCAATTTGCAGTCGGCGTGCTGGCGCTGTGGGTAGTTAGGTGAGTCATCGGACCACAAGCTAAACTCACATATAAATATTCTCAGGCCTGGCTGTGCATTGCCTGCTGAAACACAAAGAACCAAAACGGCAAATGAGTTGCAAGTGCCACTTTGGATATTTGTACGCTACAAAGTTAATTCCCCTACTGTGCCGGAACCAGCACTTTGGCGACGTTTGAAAATTCAGATGTCCAATCAGCGTTGTATCCATAGACACGGTAATAGTATGTCACGCCGGGGGTTCCTGTTGTAACGTATGTTGCCACATCCTTACCCACCTGATCGATGTTGGTGAAATTGTAGCCTTCCATGCTGCGCTGGATCCAATATCCCTCTTCACTCGTCGATTCATCACCCCACTCAAGCAAAATTGTCGAAAGGTCGCGTACCACTGCTCCAAGTTTCACTGGGGTTGCAGGTCGCAGGAGTGATGTCGTGTGTATACCAATACTATAGAGAGAGGACGCACCGGCATTGAACGCACTAACGCGGTAGTAGTATTGAGTCGAGGGAAGGAGGTTCACATCGATAAATTCACTTGCCCCTGGGGTCGTTCTTGTGACCTCTACATAGCTCGCACCATCGAGACTGCGCTCGAGGAGGTAGCCGTCCTCGGTAGTAGCCAGATCATCCCACCTCACGCGCAGTGCCTGTGGTGACGGCTCATCAATGGTGACCGCCCCTGGCGCCTCAAGTGCCGAATAAGTGACCGCAACCGACAATTGCGAAAGCACGGCGGCTTCAGTCCCTGCCACATACAGCACCCCCACCTCAAGCACGGTGTCGTTCGCGCGCATCACGTTGGCCGCAAGATGAACTGGGGTTTGCACAACCGGTGAATTGCCCGAGACTGCGGGTGCGTCATAATCCATACTGTCCATTCCGTTTAGGCGATAGAAAGTCTTCAGTTGTGCTACCCCCCTCTTTGGACTCTTCTCTCCAGAGACACAGAGGGTCACATCGATACCGGTTATCTGTGCTCCAATAGGGACTAATGAGAGATTGACCACGTAGGAGTCTCGTGCACCCACGGTAGCAGTCGATACAACATCAGACTTACCGTTGCATGAGGCTTCATTTACCTCTGTATAGTGAGTTGCACTATTTTTTGCAGAAAACTGTTGATAGAAACCATCACCAAGAAGCTGGTCGGAATCCGGAGAGGACTGTGCTCCAATTCCCCCGCCGGAAGCGCTGAGACCAACGCCGATCAAGAGTAGTGTAAAAATTGATCCGATCACCCAAGCAACAATGTGTTTAGTGTCCATAATTTTGAGTTTGAATTATATATTTTAGTATAGCGCGAATACGCGACGCGTGCGCAAGCGGGCAGTGCATAACTTGGTCTTGGGATCTCAGGATGCGAGAGGGTGCCCCAGGTCGTGGGACCATACGGGAATCTCTCCTCCTACAGGGGCAGTGCCCAGTATCGAACTAGACAGGACTCTCCGCTTACAGCGGCAGTACACCTTTGCCGTTTACTTGGAATAGGAATTCTGCGTAAACATCGCAAAGCTCTTCGAGTCCTGCCGGAGTGCCGTTGGGCACTCCTACGGTCCACAACAAAAACTCCCCTTTCGGGGAGAATTTTTGTTGTGGGGATTTGCTCGCCTTTGCTCGAACCTTTTTCGAGAGGAATGAGCAATGACGACTCAGGCACCCCCGCTCGCTTCGCTCGTCGCCCCACGGGCACTCCCTCTCTCGATTTTTTTCCGCCCCGCCATACTTTAAATCAAGAAAGCGTTTCGCTTACCATAAGTATTATAGCAATAATACTTGAATTTTTAATATTGTCTTAACCCCTGGACCATAGTAGTATAGTCAGGTCAGCCCAAACGAGAGAACGTTTGTTTTGAGGAGGGTTTGTGCCACATATGCACTGATGCAGTTTGCAAAATCGCAGCAAATGGCACTCGTATTTTTTTGGAACGGAAGTAAATTATTTTTATAAACACACAAGGTTGGTTAATCAACGGTGCCTGACACGGTTTTCGAGGGGAAAGGTGGTGGTGGCGAAAATGTTTTGGGTGCTTGAGGAGATGGTGCGTTTTGCGGAGTCGAAGTATGGGGTGGTAGGTTTTTGCGTAGCGAGAGAAATCATAGATCTAGTTTAACATGTGGGAAAAATGATGAAGAAAAGATTAGGACACATATGTATCCCCGTTTTCGTTTTTCAGATCGTTAATGGTCCTCTCAAACTCTTCAGAAGTCGTAAATCTAAGCTCAAAACCAGCATTAGCAACTACTTCTATTGCTCTACGATAAAAACCCCCTGCTTCCACATTTGGCTTGTATTTACCAATTACTTCTATAACGATTGGCTTCCCAGTATATTTTGGAAATTTTTTTAGTAGTTCACCACTTTCAATAAAGGCAAGGTATGAATTTATTTTTTTTTGGAGCATCATTAAATGCTCATTCGTAAATTCGTCCCATGACAGATGGTCTGTTATTGATAAATGCACTCTACCTGTGGATGTTTGGAGTCCAACAAAGTCAACAACTTTTTCTTGTTCTATGGACATAGGATTAAGGCCTTACGACATTAACTGTAGTGGGTGCAATTTGTGTTCCTCCTGGAAATCCAGGTTTGCCTTGCCCAACGACAACTCCACCTGATTGTTGTATTTGTGGATACGCTTTTGTTTGATTTGGCGTGAGTGGCGCAGTCGCTGACGACTTACACTCGGTGAGACATAAATTTCCATTAGCGTTAGTTCCGATGAAGTCTATTCTGGTCTTAGTTCCGTCTTGGGTTTTAATGGTAACCTGCGGCTTGAGATCAGGCTGAGCTTGCATGAGCTTGCTCCCAACGTTTTGCTCAAAAGCATTCCCAGCTGCTTTGTTCACTTGTAGTTGCTCAGCTGCAGTCAATGCTTTGCGTTCCACGCCAGTCATTATTTGTCGTACACCCATCACCGTACCTGACCCTGGCGCCATCTCATTCGCAAGAATCATCGAACTTGCAATATTATCTGCGCTCAGTGCAGCATTAAGATTCTGTGTTGCTTGATTTACGAGATACTGACTCCCAAAAATTTTCCCAATTCCCAACGTGAATGCTTGTCCAACAGAATATGCTCCAATAAAGTACGCTGTTGCCATTGCATCGCCAGGAGTGCGCCCAGTCGGGTCACTTTTATTGATAGGATTCCCCTCCGCATAACTATAAGAATTTAAGGACTGAGGCAAAACGAGATTCTGTTGATTCGGATCTCCAGTAAACATCGGGTCAAGCGACGTAAACCTCCCATTATTATTCTGCAGAAATCTGGCGTTTAAATACGATTGCGCAATCGCATCATCGTACGTTTGATTCAGAAACTTCTTCTTCGTGTTATAGCCATTTGCGGGTTGCACATTCTGTATCATCCCTCCATAAGGGTAGTAGTTCGTGAGTTGAGCAAGATTTCCGAATTTGTCGGATTGCACATTGCTGGAGTTCAGATGATCCGTGTGTGTCACATATGTACTCGTTGCACTGCCATTCCCTTCTATGGTGGCGATCAGTTGACCTGCTGCATAGATGTACAAGGTAGTGGTGGCCGTTCCTGTGCGCTCATACAGATTGGAGAAGTATGTGGTTGTGGTGGTTGCTCCGGTGCCTTTCTTCACGTCTTGAGCGACGCGTTGGTCATTCTCGTCATAGCGATAGGCGGTGGTGGTGGCAGAGGAGAGGAAGTTGAGCAAATCAATCACGATTTGATCTGCAATATCAAGCGTATCGGTAGCGATATCACCCTCATAAGGCACAAGGGAAAAGACTGCGCTTCCTGCTTCATCCAGTGGGGCGTATGCGAGGACTACTGGTGGTTCGGTATCGAGGGTGTAGTGATAGACCCAGAGCCCGCTTTGTTCTTGTGCTTCAGGTTGGTGCAAGGGAGTCTCCTGCGCAAATGCGAGGGATGGGAGGAGAAGGGAGAGGATGCAAAATACAGAGAATAATCTTATCATCATTTTTTTGCTGTATTTTTCTTAATCCATTCGTGCAGTTTTTCGTCTACGGTAAGTTGGGGGTAGGCGAGGGAGATGTCGGTGACGAATTTAATAATCTCGTGAGTGTCATGACTATCAAAAGTCAGCACATAGCTCTCATTTCCTCCACTCTTCGTTTCATACGTCACCATTAGTCCAGCAGGTTGCAAGATAACCACGGTTGATCTCCCAACACCTAGCAGACGAATTTTCTCAAACGGGATCTCACGCCCGCGATAAAAAGCACTGTACTGAATAAGCGAAGTATCGGTGATGATGAAATATGACCCCCAATATTCCAATACAAATAATATGCCAACAATTAGCCAGTACCAGATGGAAATAGTTAATACTGGTTGATAAGAGAAGATGAGCGCAAGGAGTAGTGCAGCGTAAAATAGTCCATATCTCCAGCTTAAGTCACGCAAACTCGTCCGCAAATAACGATAAGGTTTTTGCATGCTTATTGGGTTTTATCTTGCTTAGGTACTGCGGTTCCTGCAACCGCATTGCCTGCCACTTGTGTCCCTTGACCCAGTTGCACACGCATCTGCTCAAGTACCGCACGCATACTTGCAAGTGAGCCACCGATAGTTGAAGGAGGCGCACCAACGGGGTTTCCGATTTGTTGACCAATGCGTGTTCCCACAAAACCTGCGAGGAAATCTGTCGTGAGTGCGACACCGTTCAATTGTCCGGTAGTTCTATTGTATGAGTCCCCCATAGCAACACCAACACCCGCGTTGAGTGCGCCACCAGCGAGGGCGGTTACTGTTTGGACACCACCGACGGTCAGTGCTGTTCCAAGTGCCTTTCCAATACCTACGCCTGCCCCGACTGTCCCAATCGCCAGAGCAGCCGACGCACTCGCATCCTTCATATATCTCCCCCCAGGATTCTCCCCTCGACCTTGCGTGATCATGTACGCAGGCAAGGCACCTGCACGAACATCTTTATAGTTTTGCACAAAGTCTCTTCCAAGATTCCATGTCACTGATGCAACAAACGCTGCACCACCTGCCATGAGGTATGGATTTTGTCCACTCGGATCACTCAGTGTCACAGGATTATTTTTTGCGTATGAGTAGGAGTTTTGTAATTGCGGATCAGCGAGTAGGGTGTTTTGATCAATCATTCCTCCACCTTGACCCATCATGAGTATATACGCCGGCATCTTTTCTATTCCACCAATATCTCGCGAAACTGGATCAAGTGAGGTAAACCGCCCATTATTATTCTGCAGAAATCTGGCGTTTAAATACGATTGCGCAATCGCATCATCGTACGTTTGATTCAGAAACTTCTTCTTCGTGTTATAGCCATTTGCGGGTTGCACATTCTGTATCATCCCACCGTATGGGTAGTAATTGGTGAGTTGTGCAAGTTTGCCATATTTGTCACTCTGCACGTTCGAAGAGCCCAGATGGTCGGTATGTGTCACATATGTACTCGTGGCTGCACCATTCCCTTCTATGGTGGCGATAAGTTGACCTGCTGCATAGATGTACAAGGTAGTGGTGGCAGAACCTGTGCGCTCGTACAGATTGGAGAAGTATGTGGTGGTGGTCGTCGCCCCTGCACCCTTCCGTACATCCTGTGCGACTCGCTGATCATTCTCATCATAGCGGTATGTGGTCGTGGTGGCTGAAGATCCCTTGCCATCATTGGTGGCAGTCAATCGATCACGATAATTCCATGTGTTGGTGGTACTGCCATACTTCGAAAACGGTGTCAGGCACTGTATAATCATATTTCATGTGGTCTAATTATTGTTTGCGTGGACGTCCTTGTGGGCGCACTGTGGATTCGAGGTGATGCACGCCGATCATCCGCTCCACCCATGTCTCCCCTCCATATGGTACATCACGGTTGACGGCATTGCGAATTTCACGGAGATCATCTTCTTTGTCTGGTGTGTTTATCCAGCGTAAATAACCATGAGGGAATGGTGTGGGTGAAGCATCGAGCAGTTTCTTTTGTTTCGGGTTTCCATTGATACGCCTCCACGCACTCCCCCACTGCCAGTCTTGGCATTGTTTTGCGAGTTTCGCACGCACGGGATTACGTTCCACATATTTGATAAGTCCAAGGAGATAGTTATCCTCCTCCACAATAAAAGACTTATAACGTCCTTGATAGAGATGCCCTGCTCCAATCGTCTTGGTCGCCACGTGTACGCGTCGGGTATGTGTGGTGGAGAGCCAGTGCATGAAAATTGAGAGATCTCCATCGCTTCTTGGAGAAAGGACGAGATGCCAGTGATTGGGCATGATGGTGTATGCAAGAATACGCATGTCCGTGAGCTCCTTTGCTTCCATGAGGAGTTCCTCGAACAACAAATAGTCTTTTTTTGTGTTAAATATCTTGAGCACCCAAGCGAAGTGTGGAGAAAATCAGGAATAGCAACAAAAACAAAGCTTCAGTGGTTCCAATTCCCATCGGGTATCACTTTTGACGGGAAGATATTTGGAACCAACGAAATATCCACTGTCTTCAAAGCAAAAGAGGCATTTCTGCCTCCTTTGTCTGCTAGTGTGGACCGTACAGGACTCGAACCTGCCACCCCCGCATTGCAAATGCGGTGCTCTACCAGATGAGCTAACGGCCCAGATATTTGATTTTACACTACTTCTTCTTTTGTTTAAACGTATTTGCGCAAATACGGTGGCTATTTCTCTTTCTTGCCAGATGAGCTAACGGCCCAGATATTTGATTTTACACTACTTCTTCTTTTGTTTAAACGTATTTGCGCAAATGCGGTGGCTATTTCTCTTTCTTGCCAGATGAGCTAACGGCCCCTAAACATTTTTTTGTAAAATGCTCGGGCGTCCGCAGTAGGTGGATTAGCCACAAACAAATACCAAAGTAGCATAGCTGATGCCAAATGAAAAGACAAGAGTGCAAAACTACCTCCGGGAAGTGCTCAAATCTATTACGTGATCGAGAAATGTAGGAAAAGACATACCAGAGGCGGCAAGAGCCTTGGGTACCAGAGACTCGGACGTGAGTCCGGGCAAGGTGTTGATTTCGAGAGCATAAATTCCTTTTTCGGTAATCATGAAGTCAGTTCTTGAGTAATGTCGCGCACCGATAGACTGATGGGCCTTAATGGCCAAATCACGAAGATCACTGTGTAATTTTAGCGTAAAGCGTCCTGGGCAAATTTCTTGTGACTCTCCAGAGTACTTTGCATCATAATCAAAAAAAGTTTTTTCCTTTGGAGGAACTATTTCGATTGGAAATAATGCATAATGACTCCCCACTACCTTTCCATCAATTACACAAACCGTCGCCTCTCTACCAGAAATCAATTCCTCAACCAACACATCTCCGTATTGTGCAGCATCAGTAAGCGCACCAAGCAGCTCCGATGGATCTGTCACCACGCGCGTTGCCAGTGATGAGCCTCCTGATACGGGTTTTACGATGACCGGCAGGGGTGTGTCTCTAAATAATCGCAGTGCCACATCGTGCATATCTTCATCCCCATCAACTATTTCACCCTCGGGTACAGAGATATCAGAATTCCTAAATCTATCCTTTGCAAGTCCCTTGTGCATTCCCACAGCAGATGCCAGAGAGTCTGACCCTGTATATGGGATGCCGAATTGATCAAAAAGTCTCTGTACTTTTCCATCTTCACCAAAGGCACCATGCAGTGCGTTCCAAATGACGTCTACATGCTGAGCAATATTACCCAAGTCAGTTTGCACTCCATTTATGTACCACTCACCATTTCGCGAAAGAAGAATATCGGTTGCAACATAACGATCAGTAGAAAGTGAGCGGAGCACGCTCTCACCAGTACGCAAAGAGACATCATACTCGGAAGATGGACCACCACGCACTACGCCCACTCGCAACTTTGTCATGTGTATATTATAGCAAAGTTCTACGACAATCAGCGAGGAATACGGTCCCGTAGAGCACGGTGATACGCCACCGCAAAGCGATGTGACTCTGCGTTTGCAATAAGTATCCAACGTTTATAAGAAACAGCAGTCTCCTTGTCGCCCAGAATCGCCTTCGGTTTATGACGTGCATCCTTTACGACGCTCACTACTTGAATTTTTAGATTTAGCGATGCAAGAACTTTCGTGGCGATACTTTTTTGTGCAGTCCCACCATCAATCACCATAAGTTCAGGTAGTTGCCATTCTTTGTGTGCAAATCTTCTGCGTAATACCTCTTCAAGGTGGAGTATATCGTGTGATTTTTCACTCTCAATCTTTATTTTAAACTTACGATAATCCGACTTCTTGGGAATTCCATCTTCAAGAACAACCATTACTCCAACTGTATATTTTCCTGATATGTGCGCGACATCATATCCTTCGATACGGAACACCTTACTGCGAATGCTCGATGTCTGCTGTGAGTACCTTCGGACTTCTTCATTTATTAGTGCTGCATCCTTAATATGCCTCAGTGAAAATATCATTCGTTTGCACTCACCCGCATCTTCAAACTCCAGCCGTTTCGCGTGGATTTTCATCGAGGATTCGAGTCGCTTCAGTAGTTCCTTCTTTTTTCCTTCAAAGAAAAGAGAGACTTCATGTATTCTTTTTTTGTAATTTGCTCGACTTACTTCTCCGGTGCACACTCCTGGACAAAGTCCTATTTGCCTATCAAAACATGCCCTTCCAGATAATGGATGACAGGTCGTACGAAAAGGAAAAATTTTACGAACAATCCCTAGGGCTAAATCAATACTTCCTCCACGCGGGAACGGACCATATATATGTGCATACGCACCGTCATGCACATCAGGCTTGAGAAACATTGTCCGCTCACGAATAGACAATACTCGAGGATACTCCTCTTTTGTTATCACAACATAGTTCCAACTTTTATTATCTTTTTCCTTCGTATTATAAAATGGCTGATGTCGCTTTATCAGACTTGCCTCAAGGACCAGGGCGTCGAGCTCGGAGTCAGTCACTATGCACGAGACCAACTTTGCCTGAGTGACCATGTCGACAATATGCCTCCCTCGAGTGTGGAGTAGGTCATCAGCAAAGTAACTGCGCACTCGGTCACGCAGTGAAGTCGCCTTACCAATGTACAGCAATTTCTTTCTACTATCGTAGAAATGATACACACCAGGCTTGTCTGGTAACTTAAATTTTTTCAGGTCGTCTCTCGTCACAAGTAGATGATACCAAAAGTAGGCCTATTGACAATACCTCAAAAAAATGATTTTCTAATAGCAGTTGCACGAAGGAGACAAAGAAATGGCAATAGAACTCGCTGTGAATAACGTACCACTCGACCCGGCCCTCAGGCTGAGAATGCAAGCGGCACTTACTGCGCTTGTGCCAGGTAGTGTCATTGGCTTACGTGGCGACCGTCGTAAGGTGCTCCATGATCTGAATCTGCACATTTTTGAACATTTCCTCTATCTGGAAAAGTCCGATGGACGAGAGTTTGGGTTTAGCATCCTTGCGCTCCTGGATGAACTGCTTAGTTGTGCCGAGCGCTACTACGAAGACCGCACAGACCACCTGAGCGTGACGGACTATGTAACTGACCTCCCTCACCTTCTTCTGTCCTGCGAGTTGATCGCGACACCAAGGAAGTGAGCTGTGAACAAGAGCACTATGAAGTGCTCTTTTTTCCTTTTGCAAGCATTTTTTTCAAATACTTACCTGTATGACTGTTGCTATTGTTGGCAACTTCCTCGGGCGTTCCTTTTGCGACAAGTTTTCCACCACCAGTACCGCCCTCAGGGCCTATGTCTATGACGTAGTCAGCAGACTTGATGACATCGAGATTGTGTTCAATCAGCAGTACTGAGTTTCCCTTTGTTACCAGGGTCTGCAATATGTCGATAAGTTTGTTTACATCTTCATAATGGAGTCCTATGGTCGGCTCATCAAGTAGATAAAGTGTGCGCTGATCAAGTGGGCGGTAGAGCTCGGAGGCAATTTTTACGCGTTGTGCTTCACCGCCCGAAAGTGTTGTCGCAGATTGTCCAAGTTCAAGATAACCAAGCCCCACAGAGCCCAAGGAGCGCAGTCTATCCGAAATAGCTGGGATGTTATCAAAAAATACTGTCGCTTCCTCTACGGTCATTTTGAGGACATCGTAGATGCTTTTTTTCTTCCACTTCACTTCAAGTGTTTCTTTTTGAAATCTCTTTCCTTGGCACACGTCACAGAGTACATATACGGTCGGTAAAAAGTGCATCTCGACCGCTATCATGCCGTTTCCTTCGCATGCCTCACAACGACCACCTTTTACATTAAACGAGAAGCGAGATGGTTTCCAACCCCTTACCTTTGCTTCCTCAGTCTCTGCAAATAAATCACGAATGAATGTCCAACAACCCGTATAGGTTGCAGGATTTGAGCGTGGTGTGCGACCAATAGGCGACTGATCAATAAGTATAGTCCGATGAATATATTCTGTTCCCGAAAACGATGCGCAATTATACGTCTTTGCACTGCGGTACTTCCTATCAAAACGAGCCTGAAGATTGCGATGTATGAGTTCATACATGAGCGTGGACTTTCCGGAACCGGAAACTCCCGTGATTGCAACAAAGCGTCCAAGGGGAATATCCACGTTCATATTTTCAATATTGAATGCCTTTCCGCCTCTTATTTGGAGAGAGCCCTTTTCCTTGTCACGTCTCTTTTCTGGGATGGCGATTACTTTATCGCCACGGAGATAGTCCAGTGTGAGTGATTTCTCTTTTTTATCAAGAAGAAGATCATCCAAATATCCTGCAACGACCACATGTCCACCATGCACACCCGCCCCAGGTCCTATATCAATGAGATAATCCGACTCGAAGATAGTATCCTCATCATGTTCAACAGTAATAATGGTATTTCCCATCGCACAGAGGTCACGCAAGGTCTTGATAAGCCGGTCATTATCCTTCTGGTGTAGTCCGATAGTAGGCTCGTCGAGGACATAAAGCGCCCCCACAAGTCGTGAGCCCAATTGTGAAGCGAGTCTAATGCGCTGTGCCTCTCCACCTGAGAGCGTGTTTGCACGTCTCCCCAGTGTGAGGTAGCCTATCCCAACATCCCTCATAAAAATAAGTCGCGATTGTATTTCCTTAATAACAACCTTTGATATTTCTTTCTCGGTATCTGTGAGTGTTAGAGTTTGAAAATATTCATCTGCCTCTTCTATGGAGAGGTCGGTAATCTCCGAAATGTTCTTTCCACGCGGATGCAGAGTTTTTTCCTTCTTCTTACTATTCTTTTCGACAGTAATTGCATCCATATCACCAATGGTGACGTGTAGTGCCTCATCACGCAGTCTCCTGCCTTTACATGCCTCACATGGCTCATCTCCAAAGAAGTGCTTTGTACCAAGCCCATTACATGACTGACAAGCACCAGCTGGGGAGTTAAAAGAGAAAAGCCTAGGTTCAACCTCAGGATACGAAAATCCATCATCAGGACAGGCAAATTTCGCTGACATAAGTGTCTCATCCTCATTAATCAGCAGTTTTACTAATCCTTCACTCTCATCAAGGGCGCGCTCGACCGCCTCCGCCAAGCGCTCACGGACTCCTTTCACGTTGTCAGTAAATTCTGAAACAAAAAACTCATCAACCATAATGTCAATGTAATGTTTCTTTGTTTTTGAGAGAACGATCTGCTCGCGGAGATTCTTTTGCTTGCCATCCACCCTCGCTTTTACATATCCCTTTGATAGGTAGTCATAAAGCAACTGATAGTATTCTCCTTTTCTTCCCCTCACGAGTGGTGCGTATATTCCCACTTTTAATTTAGAAAACTCTACACCAAGCACGCTCTCTTTGGGTGAATGCTTGCCTATTTCATCTACCTTAGCAAACACAAACTGCATGATTTCCTCATTCGTAAGTCGTTTAATGGGTTTTCCACAAGTGAGACAGTGAGGAGTCCCGATGCGCGCGAAAAGCACACGCAGGTAGTCGTATATTTCTGTAATGGTTGCTACCGTAGACCTTGGGTTTGAGGAGTGCGATTTCTGGTCTATAGAAATTGCAGGTGAAAGACCAACAATCTCATCAACATCGGGCTTCTGCATTTGGTGTAAAAACTGCCTTGCATATGCTGACAGAGATTCAACATATCGGCGCTGTCCTTCCGCAAAAATTGTATCAAATGCGAGCGAAGATTTTCCGGAGCCAGAAAGCCCCGTTATGACAACCATCTTATTGCGCGGCATCTCAACAGTAATATTCTTCAGATTGTGCGTTCGTGCACCACGCACAATTATACTGTCCAAGCCAGTTGATTTTTTCTTATCTGCCATATAATTGGCCAGATTTTAACACATTTTTATTAAACTACCAAATGCTCGTTTCGGCGCATGAATCGTAGTGTCGTAATAGAAACACCCATTGAAAGAATTTGTTTTTTTGTAAGATTCGGCAAACTGATCGCATAGCGAAAAAGCATTTCCTTCTTTAATGCATCCACGTCTTTAATATGTGACATCGATGTGCGGAAACTGTCATCGCGAATTGCCACAAAGGGCACATGCTCACTTACTGATACACAACGGACAATATAAATATTATCAAAAGAAAGCACGGGTGGGCATTCGTCTGCATCGCTCCGATAATAACCAAATTTTACAATTCTCGGCATTGCGTAGGTTTTTCCAATTTGATGACCTGAGAACTCAAGATTAAAGTGTGTAAACCTCGTTAGTGTGTCATCTATTGTCTCATAAACATCGTTGTGAATCCGAATGATGCCATCAATGCCATGTTTTGCATTAAACTCTTTGGCATTAATATCTACCGTTGTTCCGTAATTATCTATACGGTAGGTATTGCGAAACTTCGTCCCCTCACGAGGTAGTGCGATTTGTGATTTTTTGTGATTAACATCCATATGTGCGAATATTATACTAGCCCCTGATCAAGCATGGCATCTGCTACTCGGACAAATCCACCGATATTTGCCCCGTTGACATAGTTCACCGCACCAGATTCACCCTCGCCAAACTGTATGCACGTACTATGAATATTGCGCATGATGTCCCGCAATCGAGAATCAACCTCATCCTCAGACCAAAATGCGCGCATGCTGTTCTGTGTCATTTCTAGACCCGATGTGGCTACTCCGCCGGCATTAGAAGCTTTTCCAGGTGCAAACAGTACACCAGCCTCCTGAAGCGCCATCGTTGCTTTGAGCGTTGTTGGCATATTCGCTCCCTCGACGACAGCCAGGGCTCCGTGTGCAATAATCTTTGCGGCGTCTTCATCATTGAGCTCATTTTGCGTAGCACAAGGAAAATAGAGATTTCCTTTTTGCTCCCATGGTTTCGCATTTGGTACAAACTGCACATGAAACTTCTCTGCAAACTCTTCAATACGTCCACGCTTTTCATTCTTAAGCATTTTTATATAATCAATTTTCTCTGAGTTCAACCCTTCTTTGTCGTATACATAACCCGTAGAATCAGACATGGTTACGACCTTAGCACCGAGCGCAGTGCACTTCTCTGCAACATGCTGTGCAACGTTGCCCGAGCCCGATACAATTACTGTCTTGCCGGCCACACTCTCTCCTTTACGTGCAAGCATTTCCTCCGTAAAGTAGACTGCACCATACCCCGTTGCCTCTTTACGAATGAGTGAACCACCCCAACCAGTACCTTTTCCTGTAAGTACTCCTGAAAAATTATTAGAAATTCTCTTGTATTGTCCGAACAAGTAACCAATTTCACGAGCACCAACCCCAATATCCCCCGCGGGTACATCTGTCTCTGCACCTATGTGTCGATACAGTTCTGTCATAAATGACTGGCAAAAACGCATAACTTCGGCATCACTTTTTCCTTTTGGGTCGAAGTCTGATCCTCCCTTTCCTCCACCAAGCGTGAGCTGCGTGAGACTATTTTTAAATACCTGCTCAAAACCCAGGAACTTCAGTATTGAAAGATTGACTGAAGGGTGAAAGCGCAGGCCACCCTTATACGGCCCTACCGCGCTTGAAAATTGCACCCGGAAGCCCCTATTGACGACGACCTCACCTTTATCATTTGTCCATGCAACACGAAAAATTACTGTTCGCTCGGGCTCAGTTATTCGTTCCAATATATTTGATTCTACATACCTCTTATTCTTCTCTATAAACGGATACACTGAGTGCACTATTTCACGTACAGCCTGATGAAACTCAAGTTCTCCAGGATTTCTCTTAACAACAGACTCGATAAATGTTTCTTCAGAAATTAAGTGATTTATCATACTAGTGCTGCGCGGGTGGCATGGTCATCTTTTTCACTTCATCAATAATCTCAGGGAGCGTATAGTTTGCTTTTACAAAAAACTGATTCGCACCAGCCTTCAGCGCTTTCTCGATATCTTCTCTTTGTCCAAAATTCGAAAGCATGGCGACTTTTGTTTGTGCGAGCGCAGGATTTGCACGTGCGCGTCGCAAGACCTCAAATCCGTCTATTCCGGGCAAGAGGATATCAAGTAATATTAAATCAGGAATCTCCTTTTCAGCCATTGCGATTCCCTGCTCACCATCAACTGCGCTTATTACGACGAAATTCTCCTTAGTGAGTTTTTGCACTGAGAGATCGCGGAGAAACTTGTCATCTTCAACAACAAGAACCTTTATGCCCGCAGAGCGAGTTGGAAGAGTTACGGGTGGCACTTGCGCTACTACGGTTGCCACCTCGAGAGTCTGCAGCGTGGGGGTTACATGAATTTCCTCAATATGCTTCTTAACCTTTTCTACAACTTGCCCAACGTCAAATGCGCCTTTTACAAAATAGTCCTTTACTCCAAGCTTTATCGCACGACTAATTTGCATTAAATCACCTCCCTCTGTGGCGATTATCACGGGCATGTCCGAAATCTCTTTGCTTGCATTTTGTCTTACCCACTCAAAAATCTGGAAGCTGTCCACGCCTTCGATATTTAAGTCAAGAATAATCATGTCTGGATGAAGTTCGAGAATTGAACTAATCGCGACACTTTCATTGTGCGCAGTAAAAGTCTCGTGTCCGAGCGACGAAATCTGACCAACGATTCTGTTTACAATACTTTGATCTCCTGTAATTATGAGAATTTTTTTTCCTAGTCCCTGCATTGTAGTATTATTATAGTCTATTTAAATGCATCAAGTAAGTGGCAGAAGGATGTGGAAGGTGGAGCCTTTGTCGAGTGCACTCTCGAACCAAAGCTTGCCACCATGGCGTTTAACGATGCTCTGTGCAATAAACAACCCTAAACCAGACCCTTCAGTGGCTGACCTAATTGCATTGTTTGCTCTAAAAAATCGAGAAAATATTTTATCGTGTTCTATCTCAGGAATTCCTATTCCACTATCCGTAACCCAGAAGTGGAGCTCATTCTCCCCCTCCATTGCCACACCTACAACAACCGAGCCCTTTTCGGGTGTGTACTTTATGGCATTATCAATAAGGTTCTGCAAGACGTCATTCATCTTGTCTGGGTCAACTTTAATTTTTGGCAATACATTTTTTGGCATAACCAGCTCAACGTGAATGCTCTTTTTTGTAGCAAGTGTGAGTAGACTACGAATCATACTCTGAACTAAGTCCTCAAACTGAACTGGCACAAATGTGTATTTAATCCTTCCTGACTCTAGACGGTCCGCTGCAAGCATGTCGTTGATAAGCAAAATCATTCTCTCATTAGACTCAAATCCCTTGAGGAGTAGCTCCTCCTGCTCTTTGTTTATTGTGCCAACATCTTTGTCGATAAGCATCTTGAGTGTCCACTTTATAGCAGCGAGCGGAGTGCGCAGTTGATGCGCAACTATGGAAATAATTTCTGATTTCATCTTGTCGAGTTGGGTGAGCTTTTCATTCACACTCGTGAGCTCTATGTCTCGGCGAACAAGAAGTTTCGCACTCTTATCAAATTCTTTCGAAAGAAACTCGAGTCTATCAACATGTTCTGCTTCTCGTGCGATCTGATCGTGCATGTGCACATCCCGAATCTTTATCAGTCGCGAAATATGTCCTCCGAAAAAACCAGTGATCAAATAAATCATAAAAATAATTCCCGATTGTGCAACCGCCGACGAAAGTTCTGGTGTAATCTTTGGAATTTGACCGGAAAAAATTTGTTCGATAATTACCTGGGTAGAAAAAATAGAAATGAACACAAGCAGTCCCGATGTCGCAGCTACCACCAATGCTCCACGAAATCCAAAAATTATCATTGAAACAAATATCGGCAAAAAGAAAAATGAATGTCCCACATTCGCGAGTCCGCCTCCCGTGACAACAAGCACTAAAAAGAAGAACACCAAATCAAGAGTGATTTGTGCCGCATTAAGGATATTGAGCTGTCTGGCGGTAAAGTCGGCTTCCCTTAGTCGACGGAGCGTGAGGGTAAAAAATACGTTACACGCCATTACTACAGCGAGTGCTCCCGTGAGTATCACTAGCGCATTGACGTGCACGAAATCTATTCTCGTAATAAGTCCGAGCACATATGCAAGTAACGCATAGTACCACCGTGCATCAACTATCCAACCCGCAGATGCTAATTTTGTTTCTGAGTTTTCAATTTTCATTATGCTTGTGTCTATCGTACTTCATTTATGCTTGCGCTCAAAATCTGCTTTCCACAACATTACTCAGCTAGGGCCCATATAAGGAGTGACCCGTTGTGCAGTGGTGTTTCTTCACTCGGTTGCTTGTCAATTTGCGCATAACTATAGAACCCTATTAGTGGTACATCTCTTCCGAAAATCCTTTGTATGAGCTCTATTTCCTCGTCGACGTGTGGGCCCAGCATCTTCTTTCTTGATATAGAATTAATAACCACGACGGCCTTTGGTTGTCGACCACCAAGTTTTGCGAGCACTTCCTCTGCAATTGTCTTTGTGGTTTCGAGTCCTTGCTCTATGTCAGAAATCATTAGTCGAATTTCGGATCCAGGGGGAATTTCTGCGGTAAAGGTCATTGAACCTTTTTGGTCAACAAAGATTGGGTTCCGCAGTACAACGTTATTATTTTGTTGAGAATATATTCCGAGCGGATACGATATCGCAAGTGATGGCAGCAGTCCATCATGAAGCTGACCTGAATACTCCTCTCCGAGATAGTCTTTGTAAATAGACGAGGCAGGCTTTTCATCTAGCTCAAACAGCGTCGTCCCTTCTGACTTCGTAACTTTTCGCGACATACCTATAGGAAGAAATCCATGACCTGATACACCGACGGCAAGATAATCTCCCGATATACCGACACCAACGATAGAGCCTTTGTATGCCTTGCCTTGGTAGTACTGGTAGGTCTCAAAAAAAAGTAAGTCATCCGTTGCAGCTCCTCCAAATAAGGGGAAATCATCCCCAAGCTTTGTGGTAACACCAAGTAGTGTTTTGTCGCCACCCCCAGAGAGTACGTCAACAAATACAAGCGACGACGTTACGTAGCCATGTGATTCGTATTGGAGTGTGTTTGCATAGTCGTCGCCAGCCTGCTGTGGATTCCACAAAATATGATTTCCCATACTTCCCCAAAATCGCATTTGGTCTGTCGCTATTGCCATAACGACGACGCTTTTTTCTGTAGAAAAACCTTGACTCGATATTTCACCCGCGGAAGAACAGCCGATGAGTAGCGCGTCCGGTATGGTCTCAGAAACACCAGCAACAAGGCGGTCCTGGTCATATGAAGTTGAGCCAAAAACAATAAGGAGGTTTATTTTTTGATCCGCAGGAATACCAGACATTGCCTGAGTGCAGGCCTCCCTACCCGCTTTGTAGGAGTCTTTGTCTGTACCTACACCTACACTTGAAATAATCATACTCAACCATTGTAACACCCAACAACAAGAATGCCTGTGTGTATGACACTGATATCAAATACAGGCGATAACTAGCGCCTACGATGCTTTCCAAGGATTCCACGTGGCTCTACTTTTTCGCCGTTCAACATCTTAATTTCATCTCGCAAAAGTGCAGCGGTTTCAAAATCGAGAATCTTCACGGCAGCAAGCATTTGCTTCTCCTTTTGTGCGATAAGCTTCTTGGGGTCCTTGTCGAACTGCTTTTTGTCGAGCATAAATAGATCACGTAGTGTTTTTTCATGCACAGACTGCAATTCCTCAGTAATGTCATGGATTTTCTTCTGGATACTCTGTGGCGTTATGCCGTGTTTCTCATTGTGCGCTATTTGAATTTTTCGACGTCTTTCAGTTTCGGAAATAGCCGCGCTCATCGAGCCGGTAATGAGGTCTGCATACAAAATAACCTTTCCCGAGATATTTCTCGCCGCGCGACCCATTGTCTGTATAAGTGAAGTTTCCGAGCGCAAGAATCCCTCCTTGTCTGCATCAAATATGGCGACGAGCGTTACCTCAGGAAGGTCGAGTCCCTCGCGCAGTAAGTTCACACCGACTAAACAATCAAAAGTCCCCCTTCTAAACTCTGTAAGAATTTTGATGCGGTCCATCGTTTTCACGTCGCTGTGGAGATACTCCGCCTTCACACCTTTCTCCTTTAAGTAGACAGACAAATCTTCTGCCATTTTTTTTGTGAGCGTCGTCACTAGAATTCTTCCACCTTGTTTCACAATTTTGACTGACTCAGCGATGAAATCAGCCACTTGGCCAGGATGGCCTGCCTTCTCAACGATTGGACGAATGATAATCTCTGGGTCAACAAGGCCAGTAGGACGTATCACCTGCTCTACGACCGCAGCAGAGTGTTCAGACTCGTACTCACCAGGCGTTGCGGAAGTAAAGATTACTGAGCCAACTCTATCTTGCCATTCACTAAAACGTAGTGGTCGGTTATCCCGCGCGGATGGAAGGCGAAACCCATACTCAATAAGATTATTTTTTCTCGCCTGGTCGCCTGCAAACATTCCACGAATTTGTGGGACCGTAACATGAGACTCATCAATAATAGTCAGGAAGTCGGGTGAACCATCAGCCTTATGTGGAAAATACGAAAGTAGGGTCTCGGGTGGCTCGCCAGGGGCCTTTCCAGAGAAATGCCGAGAATAGTTCTCTATGCCACTGCAGTAGCCCACTTCCTCTATCATTGCCATGTCATATTTTGTACGACGCTTGAGCCTCTCCGCCTCGAGTGGTTTTTTTTCTTTATCAAAGTACTTCAGCTGAGCAGTGAGTTCTGATTTCATGTCCCTGAGAGCGCGGATTCGCTCTTCGGTGTTTGTCACAAAATGTTTAGCGGGAAAAAAGAAAACTGCGTCCTCTTCAGAAACAATTGCGCGCGTGATGGGGTCTATGCGAAGAATGGACATGACCTCGCTTCCACTAAACGCCAACTGGTAAATCATAATTTCCCCAGTAGGCATAATTTCGAGGGTATTACCTATCCCACGAAATGTTCCGGGACGAAGGTCAGCGGTGGTGCGGTCAAAATACACGTTCACCAGCTTTCGTATCACATCATTTCGTGAAATTCGGTCACCCTTCGCAAGCTTCAAATTTACTTTCAAATATTCTTCTGGCGAACCCAGTCCGTAGATACACGAAACAGACGCAACAATAATCACATCTTTTCTTGTAAGCAATGCCTGCGTCGATGCGTGTCGCAATCGGTCAATTTCCTCATTAATCTGTGCGTCTTTCTCTATGTATGTATCAGAGTTTGGTAGATATGCCTCAGGTTGATAATAGTCATAGTACGAAACAAAATAATGAACTGCGTTTTCTGGAAAAAAAGTTTTATACTCCTGAGCGAGTTGCGCCGCAAGAGTTTTGTTGTGTGCCATTACTAGTGTGGGTTTTCCAACATGCGCAATGATGTTTGCCGCCGTAAAAGTCTTCCCTGAACCAGTTACACCGAGCAGTGTTTGAAATCGTGCTCCTGCATCAAGGTTTTTTATAAGACTTTCTATGGCCTTTGGTTGGTCGCCCGCTGGCTTCCACTCGGACTTTAGTTTGAAATGCATACTTGACAAGTTAACACAAAATTGTAAATTGAGCAAAGTAAATTTTGGAGAACACCATGAGTGGTAGGTTAGTAATTGTTCGAGCAAGGTACAGGACACGCGGATTGCTTCGTCGAGTCCTGGGTGTCCCTAGCGCATCAAACCCGCTTGCTGTCGCTGAGGGCCCAGAAGTCGCCATCCCAGAAGCAGGAAAGACAACATTAGACAATCTGCCAGTCATCACTCTGACTGAGGATGGTGTGGACTGGAAGCCTGGACTCGATTTACCAAAATAAGTCGAAATACTCTGCGATAATCGCATCTGCCAAAATGGGCAGATTTTTTATTTCTGATAGTAGTCACGCAGTATTTTTTCTTTCAAAGCGTCGTATGTTCCATCGAGCAAAGAACAACGAATTTGCTCAACGAGACTTACTACAAAGTGGAGGTTGTGAATAGATCCAAGTGCAGAACCGAGCATCTCCCCTTCGCGAAACAAATGCGCAAGATATGCCCTTGTGTGATGAGTACACGTATAGCAGGAGCAGTCTTTGTCCACAGGAGTGTGGTCATCTACATACTCTTTATTTTTTATACCCATTCTTCCATTCTTTGTGTAGAGTGAGCCATTTCTCCCTAGTCTCGTGGGCGACACACAGTCAAATGTATCTACTCCGGCTTCAATACCATAGAAGAAATCAATGGGCTCTCCAATGCCAAGAAGATGGCGGGGCTTTCCTTCAGGAAGAATTTCATTCACCCAGCGCACCGCAGTACCAATATCGTCTTTGCTGAATGAGCCACCAATTCCAAAGCCATCAAAGTCCATTGCACCGATTGTACGTGCCGCCTCTTCGCGTAAATCCTGATACTTCCCCCCTTGAATTACACCGTACAGTGCCTGATATTTAGGTGCGTCAGCGTTTTCAGACTGTGATTTATCGAGGCTCAGTACAGATAGTTTCTTGTGTTCAGCAAGTGAGCGTTCTGCCCACTTGCGTGTACGTTCGAGCGATTCTTTTTGTTTCTGGTGCGGAGAGTGTGGTGAGGTACATTCATCAAATGCAACAATGATGTCGGCACCAATATTGTGCTGGATTTGTATTGAGCGTTCTGGTGTGAAGCGATGCAAACTGCCATCGCGGTGTGACTTAAAGGTAACTCCATCATCGTCAATTTTTGCAAGTGCTCCATGGTCGGTTTCTGTGTCTTCCTGATTCTCTTCCTCAACAGCAACTTTTCCAATTCCCTTTCCAAAAGCAACTCCAAGTGAGAAGACCTGGAATCCGCCGGAATCAGTAAACGTGGGGCCGTCCCAGTTCATGAATTTTCCTAGTCCTCCGGCTTTTTTTACCAACTCGTCTCCTGGTGCAAGATAAAGATGATAAGTATTTGCGAGAAGGATTTGCACACCGATGTCCTTTACCTGATCCATGGTAAGCGACTTCACTGTAGCCTTAGTGCCAACAACGATAAATGCAGGTGTCTTAATATCCCCGTGAGGCGTGTGGATGACTCCCACTCGCGCGAGTGAGCCGTCGTCCATTTTTTTCTCGATGGTAAAACCAAATTTATTCTCAGGCATAGTAGCAGTGACTATAGCATGGTGGGAGCCACACTCTCAAGGAGAGCAGTGGTTGGGGTAGTACCGAGTTTATAAGGCTAGCGATAGATTAAGCATTGGAAAGGTGAGAACGGTAGGTTATTTATTCTGTGTATATAAGAGTAGAACTTAGCGTGTACCTTACTCAGTGAAAAAAACTTTGAAAATGTGTGGTTTTCTGTCTCTCTAGTACTCTACTAAATTTGCTGCCTACCTAGTTGTTGCTCTACGGTGAGTCTTGCGGTGTAGTCTATGACCTATGCTATAGTTCATGTAGTAATGTACAATATTCAGAAAGAGACTCAACATGAAGCAATACCTCGACTATCTTCAGCATATTAAGGCAAATGGGGTGCGCAGGTCTGACCGGACGGGCACTGGGACGACCTCCGTATTCGGATACCAAATGCGTTTTGACCTTGCTGATGGATTTCCACTTGTTACAACAAAGAAACTTCCATTCAAGACCATAACGCACGAGCTCTTGTGGTTCCTGCGCGGTGATTCTAACTTGCGCTATCTCGCGGAGAACAATGTCCATATCTGGGACGAGTGGCCATACAAAGCGTATCTCATACGCAACAACACTAGTATTCCCTCTACGCAGTCAGCTGAGTGGAAGGATGGTATCGCGCAATTTATCGAGCGTGTAAAAACAGATGCGGACTTTGCAAAAGAGTATGGTGAACTTGGCCCCATCTACGGCTATCAGTGGCGTAGTTGGCCAACACCAAGTGGAGGTCACGTCGACCAGATTGCGCAGGTCATCGAACAAATAAAGAAGAACCCAGACTCAAGACGACTCATTGTTTCTGCGTGGAATGTTGCTGACATCGAGGAGATGGCAAAGGCGGGACTCCCGCCTTGTCACTGCTTGTTTCAGTTTTATGTGGCGGATGGAAAATTGTCTTGCCAGCTCTACCAACGTAGCTGTGATTCGTTTCTCGGTGTGCCTTTCAACATCGCATCGTACGCACTACTTACAGAAATGATTGCACATGTCACTGGACTACAAGTTGGTGAGTTCATCTGGACTGGTGGGGACTGTCACATTTATGACAATCACAACGATGCGGTAAACGAACAGCTCGCGCGTACACCCCACGTACTCCCCCGACTCAAAATCAACCGAAAGGTGGAATCAATTGCCGACTTCACGATTGATGACTTTACTGTCGAAGGTTATGAACCAGACCCCTCCATTAAGGCCCCCATTGCAGTTTAGAAACACTCCCTACATTTCTGTGGGGTTTTTTGTATAATGTTAGTTATGAATATTTCTCTTATTGTCGCGCATGATAAAAAAATGGGTATTGGTGCAGGAAACAATTTACCTTGGGCAAAAAAAATTCCCAAAGACATGACTCGCTTTAAGGAACTTACGTCGGGCCACACAGTCATCATGGGGAGAAAAACGTACGACTCCATGGGGCGTGCATTGCCCAATAGAACCAATATCGTACTCACGCGAGACAAAACATGGCATGCTACGGGTGTGTTGCGCGCCCACTCACTTAAGGAGGCCCTCGCCTTAGTTGAAGAAGATGAGGAAGAGGTCTTTGTTATTGGTGGATCCGCACTTTTTCAGGAGGCGCTACCACTTGTAAATATAATGTATATTACAGAAATAGACGCGACTTTTGACTGTGATGTGTTTTTTCCTGAATATGACAAAAACGAGTGGCTACTTTCGACTGATGATGCACATAAAAAAGATTTGAAAAATGCATTCGATTTACGATTTCTGACCTCAATAAGAAAGAAATAGTTCCTGTTTATTTGTCCGTCTCAGAACCAGTGAGAAGCTTGCGTAGTACTGTTCCCATCAAGCTAATGAGCAACCCAAAAAGAACGAGGCTCACTATTCTTCCAGAAATTAATATTATCATTCCCATAGTTGTTTCCGGCTGCTGGTAGAAAACTCCGCCAAGTATCACCTTCAGCGCCCAAAACATTCCCGCGGGTATGTCGCTCGCATAGGTTGTATTTGCTTCAAAAATATAAAGGAAACCACCAAGAAACAAGACTGCGGAAATTAGTGCGATGAGATAAATTTCAACATTAATTGTGTATATAGAGTTCGACGAATCGGTGACATGTACCTTTTTTGCCAGTCGTGCAATACGAAGAATTCTCAGTAAGCGTAATATGCGAAGCGAGCGTACAGACTTGAGAAATGTCAGATTTCCCACTCCAGCAAATGTTGGCACTATAGCAATCAAGTCTGCAATTCCAAAAAAACTTATAGCATACTTGAGCTTTGATTTTGCTAGCCACAAGCGACCAAAATACTCTATAGTAAAAAGGGTAGCAGTGGAGTATTCAATTGCCCTAAACCACATATGATAGCCTCGCAGCGACTCAACAGTCTCAAGGACAATTGCGACAATCGATAGCACGGTCGCGAGTGCCAAGACATCATTTAAGGCCGAAAATCCAGGTGACTTTTGGTCATCAAAAATGTCGTGTTCGTAGTGTTTTTTCATAAAAAAAGTTCCAATTATTTGCTTTCCAAACACTGCTTCACATAATGTAGTGCGCCATGCAATCCACCAATGTCACCGAGCGCCGAATGCTCGATGAGTGGATGCTCAGGATATATTTGCAAAATTCCCTTCAGGTGTGCACGTACACGGTCTATAGGTATACCAATTTTTTTCATCATCGACCCTCCAATGACAACTATGTTTGGCGACCAATGTACAATAGTATTGTTTAGTCCAAATGCGAGTAGTCGGGCCATTTCGTCCCAAAAGGCCTCATCAGTAATTTCATATGGCTTTTTTCCATAGCGTGCCGAAATTGCTGTACCCGAAATATACCCCTCCAAATCTATACCCAGCCCACCAACGGAAGTCTCGTGAAGTGCCCCACCAGCATCAATTATTTGGTGACCAGGCTCAAATCCCATTGCAGAAACATCGATGCGTTGATTGACGATGCGTACACCGCCAACACCAGTAGAAACTGTCATGTAGACACAAATGGGGTGTCCTTTTCCACTTCCCGCAACCGCCTCACCAAGTCCGACGATCGCGGTGTCATTTTCCACAAAGACCTTACAGCCAAAGGCAGTCTCGAGGGCCTTAGTAATGGGTTTCCCTCTCCAACCTTGCAAATTAGGTCCATTGAGGTAAGTAGAGCGATCGCGAGAAAGCACTCCTGCGATTCCACCCGCTGCAGCAATCGCCTTTTGACCTCCGAGTAATTCAGTTGCAAGATTTCTTAGTGCAAGCATCCCTGTGTCAAAATCTTTTGGAGTCTCTGCGATGCGAGGCTCATCAAACGTAACACCATCGCGCGAAAGCGTGATACGCATATTAGTCCCCCCAATGTCGAAAAGTAAATACATGAATTTATTATTTAAAAGTAATGGTCTTAGTTATTTTGCACCAAGTAATGCGCGCGTTTTGTCCTTATAATGCTCTACCGCGGGCTGGTCAAATGGATTCACGTGCATGAGTTCAGCGAGGTATATCACTGAAAGCATGCGCCACTCGAGATACATTCCGAGTGAAAATGCAGAAATGGACGGAAGGCAAACTTCTGCAAACGGTAACTCGAGTTTTTGATACGCCCCTACCACGCCGCCATAGATTGCATTCATTATACTATGTGGGCTGCTTCCCTTAATCCCCGAATGTGCATCCGCAAGTAGCATCGCGTTCGGGATGTGTCGAGTCGACGGTTCGGGTGACTTAATCAGCATTGTAAACTTATCTTTTGGTCCACCAAAGTACAGTTGGGCCATTGAATGGAGGTCCGTCGAGCCGATAGACACAATAGGAGTAATTCCCGCATGTATCTCTCTACCAGAGCGATCACTTTCCTTCCCAAGAGACTCGGCAGTGAGTTGTCGTTCCCATTTTCCAAGTGACTCAAGTTCTGGGTTAAAATGAAAAATGTTGAGTATAGAAACCCCACGCTTCATTTCACCATATATTACCTCTGCATTATGACGCGCAAAGTGTTCATCAGTATTAGAACCAAAATTTTTCTCCAGCATATATTGGGCTCCCTTCAAAAGCTCGACAACATCAATTCCAGCGAGAAGGAGTGGAAATATGCCCACATGGGTAAACACTGAGTAACGCCCTCCAACACTTTCGGGAATCGCAAGTTGTCCGTATCCCCTTTCCTGAGCGGAAATCCAAAGTGGCGAGCCATAGTTTGTGGTAACAACCACACGCTCTTCTACCCCTGAAATATTCTTCATAAGCGATGCCATAAGAAACTCAAAATTTGCAATACTTTCTGTGGTGGAGCCCGACTTACTAATAACATTAATAAGGATCTCCTCACGAGACTTTACTTCGTGTGTCAGTAAATCGAGTAGGTCGTGCAGATAATTTGTAGAAACAGTATCAAGAAAAATAATTTTTGGCTGATTTCTTGTTACAAAATCAAGTTTTCCACGCAGAGCGTCATACACCGCTTGTGTACCTAAATTTGATCCTCCAATTCCCACTACAACAATGTATTTGAGTCGCGAAGAGTAATACCGTTCGGCACACTGTTTTGCATCAATGAGTATGTGTGGGTCGTGCGGTAAACGTATCGAGTGAAGCGGAGTATCATACGCCCCGGAACGACTCTGCGCAATCACTTTCATTTCGTCGTGCAGTTTGAGTAAAGATGCCTCGTGATGCAGACGAGTCCGAGAGGTGTTTTTATAAATGCAATTAAAATTACCCATCATATTATTTTGTAATATTGAGCTCCTTTAACTTTCGCATATAAAGAATAACCGTTCTGAGGAATTCCGCATGGCTCCAGGTCAGTGGCGCTGCTCCCAATTGCTCACCCGTAAATGGGGAAATCTGCTCCGAGAGAATTCCTGAGCGAAGAGCATGTTGCTCTACCCAATTGAGGTCTGCGCGTACTAAGTCAAAATCTGCGTCACAGGTCGCCACCGCAATTCTATGTTGCGTATACCACAACGTCGTTATAAACCAAGGATTCCCTGGCTGTTCCTTGCCTGTTCGATAATACTGGTCACCACCATAGCGCACAATTCCACCTACGGGAGTAGTGACCGTTAGCTCCTTTCTAGTTTTCTCAATTGAGGAAAGTAACCTAGGGTCTGTTGCCGACAAAACACCGAATATAAAAATTCCTGCTGCACTTGAGGAGTCAAGTGTCCGGTCATAGGTGATTTCTCCACTTTCAGCCACATTGAGTGAACGTATAAAGTACCCCTCCTTCTCATCATAGAGATGCTTAATGATAGACTCCTTCATTTCGTCTGCGACACGGTCGAAGTTGTGTTCATTTCTATCCTTACCAAGCATCTCAGCAAATCGCGCCGCAACCTTAAGTCCCGCATACACCGTAGCCGCCGTATAGGTATGTACAGCAAATTTTTCCTCCCACAAATTGTATGATGGTTTAGGAAGTCCGCTGTACGGGTCACGATAGGTAGTAAGGAATATCGCTGCTTTCTCAATAAAAGAAGTATACATTGACTGGATATAATCAAGGTCTTTCGATGCGAGCCAGTGTTCCCAAAGTGCCCACAATATGAGGGCGGTTTCGTCTTCTTGAATTGGTAGCTCAGGGTGACCGTCTACCATATAGCCATGCCACGATGAACCCAACGATTGATCGGAGCGATACTTGTGCATGAGATATCCTCCCTTTGTTTGTATAGAACTACAAAAATCAAAAAACTTTCTTGCGCTATGTCTATCACCAGTCCAGTCTAGTGTTACGGCGACATACGCAGCATCTCTCGGCCATACGTATGCATAGGTATCTCTACCACCCTGAAGCATGTCAGAGTCACCCGAAGCGAGAATTCCCCCATTCTTATCAACATGAGAACGAAGAAAAAACTGGGATTTTTTGAATAAAGTTACAATATTTTCTCCTAACCCGTAATAGTTCCACTCATTTCGATCTACCCACGCACTCCAATAGTCACGTGATGTCTTCATAAGTGCATCGGGTGTTTTATTCACTACCAACTGATTGAGCTCTCGAACAGCATCGACGGAGTCGGCAATCGTAAACCAGTAATGAAACGAATCTACTCCATTTTTTTTGACAAAAAAATTCATACTCAGGGTTGAATCAACGCTTCCATGCTCAATGGCATTTCGGGATAGCACCCCATCCTCTGCATCTTTGTATGTTCCCTCTTTTCCTTCCATACGGAAAATTCCAACAGTATAGTCACTAATTCCACGACCATCTATCATTGCATTTGCAAGGAAGGCGCGCTTCCCCTCATAGTGAATTATTGTTTTTGCTTCAGGGTCATAAAATGCAGTGTCTCCCTTTTCGGAATGATATATCTCGAGCTGATGGTTAAAAAAAACTCTCAACTCACGATCAACATCAAAAGTGTTATGCACTTTCACGTTGCGCAAAAAAATATTCTTATCGTGTGCCAACACGTCGGTAATGTGTACCTCAACTCCAAGCCTTGCTGAAAAAGCGGTGGTATGCCCAGTGTAAGCGAGATCAGTAAGTACGGAAGTTACCCAAGTTCCATCGTCGAGCCATGAAAACTGCCCATCCACCCATATTCCTATGCGATGCGCGTTGGAACCACCTGCGTGGTTTTCCAGACCAATATAAGGATAATAAATATCACGCACCCGACCAAAAGAGTCAGTCATTACGAGCATTGTTCCATTTCCAAATGACAGAGACTTCGCCATGTATTCAGTATACCAAATTAAGTGGTTTTCGACTTTCGTTTCGCCACTTTTTTCTTTGCGGGAGAAACTACTACTTTCTTTTTTGAAGATTTTACTAATGGAGTTTTTTTCTTTTTTACTACCGCTGTTTTTTTCTTACTTGAAACACGACCTGATTTTCTTCGTTCAATTCTCATGCGGATATCGTGGAGCACATTGTTATAAGCGATAAACGCTTCATAAGGTGTCTCATATGGATTAAAATATTTATGCACATCACCGTCAGCAAACCACTTTGTACACATGTAGTAAAAATGATCTGAAGTTTGCAATCGCCTCCAGTCACTTATTATTTTTGCATCACCACTTGCAAAGACATCTGCTTCAATTGCATAAATACCCTCGAGTGCCTCTTTTTGCATTGTATTGGAGCGCCATGCGGACAAATCTCGCTCCACATCGGCCCATGACACAAAATTGTGTGCATCAAACTCCCCTACTGATTCGTACTTTTTGGCGGCCTCCGCGGGTGTCAAGAACTCATTATCGGGATGCTTGAGTATCTCCCCGGGTAGTGCACGCATAAAATCAAATATTCCCGTATCTTCCCACTGGTGCTCACCGAACGTCTCGTAATCCATAAACAAATTGACGAGATTTCCATTTCCATTTATTTCACCAACCCATTGAGAGAATTTTTCTGAGGTAAGTGGCCACTCTGACCAGCTACGAGATGAAAACCGAAATGCGATATCATCGGAAAGTTTATAGTTCTTCAGTAAAGTCTTTATTTTCTTTGTCCCAGGTGAACGATAAATAAAATTTGGACTTCTCCATCCAAGGATGTGATCAGCGCCCTCCGCTATGATTGCTTTGTATCCCATCTTCTCTACATACACCGCTAGTTCGTTGTTGTAGATAAGCTCCGTATTACGAAATGTCGTAGGGGTAACTCCAAAAAGTTTCTTGACTTTATCGCGGTGCAACTCTATCTGTCGAACAAACTCCTCTTTCGAATAGAGAAATGCGAGAGAGTGGTGATATGTTTCGTCCAAAATTTCGACTCTTCCCGTATCAACAAGTTTTTGAAATGATTTTAGCGTTTCTGGAGAATACTCCTCCATCTGGTCCATAAATACGCCTGAGAGTGAGTACGAAATTTTAAATTCAGGATGCTTATTAAGCAATTCCAGCATCAGAGCATTTGTGGGCAAATAGCACTTACCCGCGACCTTGTGAAATATCTTCTCGTTGTTTATTGACCGGTCGGAGTGATCATTAAAGTATTCATGGTCATGACCTACGTCGAAAATTCGATACTTTTTCAATCGATATGGTTGGTGCACTTGGAAATAGAAGCAGACTGATGGCATAAGTATTTTGCTAGATAAAATATAAAAGTGATTTCTGTTATTATTATTTCACACTAATCTGCGCGACGCACAATATCATCGTATATTTGCATACACTTACCAGCTGCCTTTTCCCAAGTAACTTGCTCCACATCTTTTGAGCCAAGCTCACCGAGTGTCTGCTGTAGACCACGACTTGAAACGACGTTTACAATTTTGTCGGCCATATCGTCTACATCCCAGAAGTCGGCCTTGAGTGCATGGGTGATAACCTCTGAAACACCAGATTGCCTCGACACGAGTATCGGGGTGCCATTCGCAAGTGCCTCAAGGGCAGTGAGTCCGAACGGCTCTGAGACCGAAGGCATTACATATAAATCTGCTGCACGATACAACTTCAGCAATTCGTCTCCACGCACAAATCCCGCAAAAACCACCTTGTCACTAATTCCCACATCAAGTGCCAGACGAACTATTTGGTGTTCCATGTCACCCGAACCTGAAATAATAAACAGCACATTTGGGTCAAATTCAAGGACCCTTTTGGCGACTTTAATAAAATAGTCGGCACCTTTCTGAATCGTTATCCTGCCAACAAATAAAACAATCCTCTTTCCTTCAGCTTTGACATCTTGTAGTACTTTCGGCAAGTCGTGACGAAACTCTTCATAATTTATTCCATTATGCACAACCATGACTTGCTCAGGTTTTATTCCATAATGTTCCACAATGACATTCTTTGTGTGTTGCGATACGGCAACAATGCAGTCTGCCGCATGGAGTCCTCGTCTTTCCTCCTCATAAATATACTGGTTTGGGTGCCCAGCAGTGCGATCAAACTCAGTAGCATGGACATGTACAATAAGCGGCTTTCCAGAGGTACGCTTTGCTTCAATTCCCGCTCTAAATGACAGCCAGTCATGCGCATGTATGACATCATGTGGTTCCTCTGATGCCAAAATTCTTGCCTGTAAACCGTACCGTCGTACTTCATCAAACAAATTGAGTCCGTACAAATCTTTCTCGGGGGTTTTTAAAAGATAGTCGTCATACTGATCACTTGTAATGTACGGATGTATCAGACTTTTTACACTACGAACTTTTAGATTACGTATATTTGCGAAAACTATGTGGAGAAAATCATGATGCAAACCCACTATTCTTTTTGGCAGCACAAAAATAACCGAGACGTTGCGACGAGACAGACTTCTTGTCAATCCATAACACGCAACCCCAAGACCACCACTATTGTGCGGGGGGAACTCCCATCCAAACATGAGTACGCGTAATTTCTTCATGAAAAAAACATAGGCCGATAGTGCAAAACTGCTCAATCAGTCATAATTCTACCCACAAAGAATACCACAAAAAAACAATTAGATGAAGTGGATAGCCACGTTCAGGGAATCAAAAGTTCGCTGTTTCCAGTCAAAATGAATTACTGAGCAAAAAACTTGACGATAACCACATTATCTGGTGTGGGTACGTCTGACTTTCTATCAAAAACCCCATCGCCATTATCAGCAAGTAGTGTAGCGAAATAGTAAGAACCTTTTGTCAGCCCCGACGGACGAAGAAGCGGAACGGCAGTAAACTTGTCGAGGGGCAATACTTTCTTTGCCCCGAGAATTGAGCCGGGAACTCCATTTACATCTTCATATATTGCCACCCAAGTTGGTTCAGTTACTGAAATATTTGCCACAAGAACCTCAAGGCTTGCCTGCTGATCGAGGACGCTGAGTCCGACTCGAGTATTTGCAGGCACGGTTTTTGGTAACGGGAAAACTTTTGCAGAACTCATTGTCTCTGTGGCTCCAATCGGAAGATCGAGTTCATTACCAACGACTACCTTCGTAAGTGATTCATCATACTCAACTTTCTCTGATTCACTGCCGACTGACATGTTACCTATCGCATAACCCGCAAGCATTCCAATAATTAATATGAGCACCAATTGTTGTGTGTGTTTTGACATGATATTGAGATTAACGAAAGAATACCTTATTGTAAAGTCTTGCCATTATTATCAAAAAGATTTCATGGTTGCTTTTGTAAATGCTACTTTACCCCTATGGGGTCGTAGGGTGAGAGTACGCGCAATCGCAATAGCACTCCTGACGGAGGCACTACTCGTCTACCGACTCAAGAATATTGCGTCGCAATAACTGAATGGAATACGGCTGAATATTCATCGTAAAATCTTTTGGTTGCGACACAATCTCTTCTCCACGCGAAAATTGCCAGTGATTTTCGAGACGACGACTTGTCTCAGCAGCAAGCTTCCTCTCTGCTAACTCTCTCTGCACAAGCAGTTCGTGAACGTACATCACGTTCTTCACATACCCATATTCTGCAGAATCATACTGCGAAAGCCATCGTTTTGCCCTCGAAGGACCCATATTATATGCAACGAGTGCATCGCCCGAATTATGAAAACCATAACTATCTGCTAACTCCTTCAAATATCTAGTACCCGCAAGTATGTTTTGGAACGGATCCTTTGGGTCCTTTGCCCCCATCGCTTTTGCTGTACCAGGCATGAGTTGCATAAGTCCGCGAGCTCCTTTATTTGATAGTGCGAGCTTTCTTCCCTCAGATTCAACAACAATAACTGCGGCAATCATTTTGGGGTCGTAATCATGAAGTAGAGCAGCGATACTAATCATCTGCCCATACTCCTCGTGAATATTATCGAGAAAAGCATCTGCGTTCTTAATGATATATGGAGTCGAAGCGAGGGCGGAAAGCGGTGCCAGTAAACAGAGTAGAAAAGTGGCAATAAACAGAACAAACGTCCCAGTTGACGTTGTTTTATCAAATACACTATTTTTTTGATTTTCATTCATAAACGTAATTTGCGCAAAGCTCTGTTTTGTGGGCATTTTTTAATGATACCATGAAAACGAAATTTGTCAATCGATTTCCACCATTTCCTACTTACCAAGGCATTGTACATACAGGCGTTTTTAGGGCAATACCCTCTCTCCACAAGCCATAATAGCTATGTTTTAAAACGTATTTCGGCATATACACCAAGAAGTATTTTAAAATATTGTTGGGCCAATTTCCTTCTTGCTACTGGATTCACACATTCCAATTCGCGAGCGACACCGCTTTTTTGACTAAAATTTGCAGCTTCATAGTTCCCGAGCAACCTGAATGAGGCAAATGCCACAATTTGCACAAGAAAACTGCTTTACACAAGGGTTATTCCAGACTATTATCCAAATGAGCTGGCACTTGCCACAACTTATGGATACCTTTTTCGATATTCCCGTCCTCGTGCTTCTATTTCTCACGCTTTATTTTGAGGTATTTATTCTGCTCACATATTTTGAGGACAGAAAGGAATTTGCCAGAACAGATCCCAAAAAACGCATGCCCGGACAGTGTCCGAGTGTTACCGTCATAGTACCGGCATGGAACGAAGGAAAAACCATCGTAGGAACCGTTGAATCCCTACTTTCTCTTAATTACCCAAAGGATAAACTTAAGATTTTTATTGTAGACGATGGTTCAACCGACGACACGCTCGCATTTGCGAAGCAGTTTGAAGGGCACCCACAAGTAAAGATATATGCGAACGAAAAAAATAGTGGAAAATATGTCGCAATGAATCTTGGTATCAAAATGGCCACAACAGACCTTGTGGGATGCCTTGATGCGGACTCTTTTGTTGACGCTGATGCACTTATGCACATCATCCCCTACTTTGATGATGTGGCCGTCATGGCGGTGACTCCATCAGTACAGATATATACCCCAGTAAGTCTGCTCCAAAAAATCCAGTCTGTTGAATATATGATAGGCGCTTTCACAAGAAAAATATTTAGTAGAATCAACGGTCTCTATGTAACGCCAGGCCCATTCTCTATTTATCGAACTAGTATATTTCAAACTATTGGTGGCTTCGTCCACGGATACGGCACAGAAGACATGGAAATGGCGCTCCGAATGCAGGCAAATCGTCTGCGTATTGAGAATGCACATGACGCACTCGTGTACACGGTGTCACCCGCGACCCCCCGGGCGCTCTACAACCAACGGGTAAGGTGGGTTTCTGGATTCCTCAAAAATGCTTTCTTCCAGTACCGCCACATGTTCTTCAGTAGATCCCACGGAAATCTCGGTATGCTCACTATGCCATTTGCATTTTTCTCTATTTTTATTGCTCTTTTTTTCTCCGCGATGTACGTCAAGAATCTTGCGAATCTCGCATATGAGCAAGTCATAAAGTATAGTGCGCTTGGCTTCAATCTCAACTTTAGTTGGCCTACTTTTGACTGGTTTTCGCTCAACATCGGCTTTCAGCGTCTTGTTGTTTATATGCTATTCTTTGCTACTGTATTCCTCATAATCATGGGGACACGCATGATACTTCAGCGCTATGTGCTCACTCGCAATATGCTCTATTTTATTCTACTATATGGACTTATTGCTCCATTCTGGCTAGTGCGCTCTTTGTACAACCTCGTCAGTGCGAAGGAAGCTCGCTGGCGCTAATCAACATGAAAGAAAATTTTGACACAAAAAAATATGTAGTAGTCTTTTTTATTACGCTGGGTATTTTTGCGGTAATTTTTCTTTTTTCAAACTATCTCTACCAACAGCGCCTCTCTCAGATTAGTACCATAGAAAGCAATATCAACTTAAGTATTCTTGAATCTGAAATTCAGTATGCGCTACTTGCGGATGCATCTTGTGATTCTGATGAGGGCGGAAATTCACTGCTCATCAATGAGCTCAATAACCTGACAAGGAGACTTGCGTACATGGAGGACCAGCGAGGCGCAGACAATGTAGAGGTATTGAGTCTCAAAAAACACTATTCCTTACTTCAAGCAAAAGACTATCTCCTTTTACGAGAGCGCACCAAACAATGCAAGGATAAGCCACTTTCGATTTTATATTTTTACTCAAACAAAGGAGACTGCGAAGATTGCAAGAAAATGGGATATGTACTCACCTCCATGCGCGAAGACTTCGACAAACTACACGTCTATGCCTTCGACTTCAATCTTGGTCTATCGGTGATAGAAACACTTAAATCAATTTATAGACTAAATCAGGAACTACCCATTCTCGTTATTGACCGCAAGCCTTACTATGGCTTCAAAACGAGGGAAGAAATAGAGGCACTCATTCCAGATTTACTGACCGTCCATGCGACGTCGACGAGTGCTACTACAACAACAAAAAAATAAATACGGCGTTTCTTATGAAGTAATTCTCATTACTTCATCAAGGTCTGACAATCCGAGTATGACCCTTGCGAGTCCATCGATTGCCAACGTCTTCATTCCCTCCTTGCGCATAATCGCAAGCATGCGTGAACTATCACGATGCGTCATGAGCTCATCACGTAATTCCATGCTGACCTCAAGCACCTCGAAAAGTCCGATTCGTCCACGATATCCAATGTTGTCACACTGCGCACAGCCTTTTGCTCTATAAAACCGCACTCCCTGCATTGGGTCTATGTCACTTCCCAGTATTCCAATTTTCGAAAGTACAACAATTGCATAATCATAGTCATAGTACTTGCGAATTCTCACCATAGTTGCCTCATCGGGCGCATAGCTCTCTCGACAATGCATACAAAGTTTACGTGCCAACCTTTGCGCAACAACCAAGGAGAGTGTAGAGGAGACGAGATATGGCTCAACCCCCATATCTAGGAGTCTTGGAATAGTGCCCAGTGCGTCGTTGGTATGGAGTGACGAAACAACAAGTCGCCCAACCAAAGATGCGCGTACTGCCATGTCGGCGGTTTCGACATCTCGAATTTCACCAACCATAATGATGTCTGGATCCTGTCGCAGGAGTGCACGCAGACCCTCAGCAAAAGTTAGCTTTATGTCGGGTTGCACCTGGATTTGTGTCACCCGCTCAACCGTGTACTCAATGGGGTCTTCAATGGTACTAATATTCACTGAGTCGAGTCTCTCTAGTCCTATTTCTTGCAAAAACGAATATAGTGTTGATGTTTTACCCGAGCCAGTAGGACCACACACAAGAATCATTCCATACGTTCTACGTAAGTGACTCTGAATTGTTTGTAAGTCATACTCGAGAAATCCCAGACTTCGTAAATCAAAAAGCAGTGAACCCTTTGGCAACACGCGCATAACCGTTTTCTCCCCCCACATTGCTGGAACCATTGAGATACGAATATCTACCTGCTCACCTTTTATCATAATAGTCATGCGTCCATCTTGAGGATGCCTACGATCATCAACACGAAGCGCCGACATAATTTTTAGACGCGCAACGATGGGTAGATGGAACGCCTTGGGTATGCTCGTCATTGTGCGGAGTTGTCCATCTATCCGAAAACGCACGAGTATTTGATGCTCATATGGCTCGATATGAATATCCGAAGTTTCCGTAAGTACAGCTGCATCAATAATGGCATCAATAAGTGACACTGCGGAAGGTGCCTCAATCACTTCACTAGATGAGGACCTCGTTAGGCCTTCAATTCTCTCGTGGAGAATTCCACGAATCCCACCGTGATACAGAATAAGCGCTTTTTTGATCGCGTGTTCTGTTGCGACAAATATTTCGAGCTCGCAACCCGCGACTCTTCTCATTGCACGGATAACCTCTTCATTCTTTGGGTCCGACATTGCCACCTTAAGAATATTATTTGACTTTGCAAATGGTATGACGAGATTCGTCGTTGCAAAATGCTCAGGAATTAGCGCAAGGGCATCCATTTCAATATCGCCCATCTTTAACTCCGATATTGGTGTTCCGTAAAGTTCACCGATAAGCTCCAAATAATAACGTGTCGAAACAAAACCGCGCTCCATAAGGAGCTGTTCCAGTGGCCTGTTGGAACCAATAGCCGCCTTCTCAATTTCGGCAAATTCAATCTCAGTGAGAATACCGGTTCGTGTAACAAAAATTTGCTTCAGCTCTACTGTTCCTATTGCCATGGTTATGTCAAATATTTATTTACTATTCCTAATACCTGATCTACAGAAATTTCTGATTTCATTACAAACTCAACCGCACCCATCTCAAGTACCTGATCGTGATCGCTATCTTGAGAAAGATTGGAAAAACACACAACGGGTATGTCCTTTGTTTGTGGATTTGCCTTAAGTCTCCGCAACACCTCAAACCCATTGATTTTGGGGATAACGAGGTCGAGTAAAATCAAATTTGGTAACTCGGCCTCAGCAAACCGCATAGCCTCCTCTCCGTCCTGCGCCAAAACCAACCTGTATCCAACCTGCTCAAGCATAAAGGTTAATGCTCTCCGTAAACCCTTATCATCCTCAACAACGAGTATTGTTTTGCCAGCAGGAGTTGTACTCATTCATACAGTATAGCCTAGGCTAAAAGAGTAGCAAGATAGAAACTGTGTATTTATTGCGCGAAATTATGGCACAGCGAAGACGACTAGTTTTTGAGAATATCTCCCAGTCGTTTTATTGCCTCACCGTACCTCGCCCAGTCTCCATCACGCTGAGCGCGAATTGCCTCATCGTAGACTTTGGTTGCATTTCTGAATCGCTCCGAATCAGTGTCCTGTACCGTCGGCCTACCAGGAATCTGCGGCAGAATCTTTTGCTTTCCTCCTGTGCCAACTCCAAAAATTCTTGCGAGCCCAGCCTCTAGTGTTTCTTCCATGGCTATCTTGTTCTCATATGCCACTATGACGCGCTTCAGTTCGGGAATTTTTCCGGAATTTGCCTTCAGGTAGAGCGAACGCACATAGAGTAGTGACTCCTCAATAGGAATTACTAAAAGTGGACCTTGTATTACCTGTGACCCACCCTGACTCCAGAGTGATATTTGCTGACTGATTTCAGGGTGCTGATTAATTCTTCCGATTATCTGCTTCGGTCCGAAAACGAGCTTATCCTTCGGGAACCTATATACGAGCAACTTGCCGTAGTTGTCTCCATCACTGCTGGCCACCATCCATGCTGACAAGTTATCTTTTGACCGAGGAGTGAATGGCAACATAAGTACGTACTCCTCTTTCTTCTCACCGGGGAGTTTCATGATAATGTGGCGTGGTTGCATCGATGGCACAGCCCCCGATGGGGAACCCTCTCCTTCTGTCGCAATAGAAGGAACCTCCCACTGATCTTCCTTGTTGTAGAAAATCTGAGGGTCATCCATGTGATATGTCGAATACGCGGCTGTCTGAAGTGTAAATATGTCTTCTGGATAACGAAGATGGGAAACAAGGCTTTCAGGAATTTCCGAGAGGGGCTTAATGGTACCAGGGAAGATGTTCGCATACACATTAATTATTGGGTCTTTTGCGTCTGATTGATACATAGTAACGTCTCCGCCGTGTGCGTCGATGACGACCTTAACGGAATTGCGGATATAGTTTACGTTCCGACCACTCACACGCATCGGTTCAGAATACGGATACTGACTGCTTGTTGTGTACGCATCTGCTATCCAATACACCCTACCATCCGCGATAACGATGTATGGGTCTCGATCAAACGTAAGGAATGGTGCTATTTTAGTGACACGCTCTATGATGTTGCGATGATACATAATACGACTCTCGTTGGTGATATCGTTTGAAAGAAGCAACTTCAATGAGCCGAACTTAATTGCAAACACGACGCGCTTCAGAAGTGAATTAAGCCGGACGCCACCCTTTCCGTCATAAGTGGAGTACACATTTTCCTCTCCCTTCGGGTAGTTAAATTCGAGTGATTTTGTTTTTACAATGACGTAGTCATTGGACAATTCACCGTAATAAATCTCTGGCTGAGTAATTTCAAGCTCCTTCACATCAGACTTTGGAGGTAAATCCTTCACAAATAGCACGGGTAGTCCCTCTGGGGTTACCTGATTCACGGGACCTGCTGCAACTCCATAGCCGTGCGTGAAAGTAAGTCTTTCATTTATCCAGTTTCTATTTGGAAGACTGTCAGACGCCAACTCGCGAGGTGAGAGCATCACTTGGCGAATTTCACCATCAATAATGTAGCGGTCATTATCAACTTCAGTAAACTCATAATAAGTTCTGATTTCTTGAATTTGCGAAAAAGTAGATAAGAGCGGCTTTCTATCCCAGAGTCGTACATTCTTTACCGTTAAATTGTTTGCGGCAATATCAGCAGCGGTAATAGGTTTGTCGCCAGAAATCTCGCGCTCCTCAATTTTGTCTAGTGCAAATCCCTGTCGCGTAGCTTGGATATTGTGTTTGATAAATGGAGTCTCCTTTACAAGCTCATTAGGAGCGACAATAAGTTTGTGGACAACAGAGGGAATGAGCGAGCTTGAAAAACCAACTATGAAAAACAAGAGGACAGACAACACAAGTGGTGAAATGGAGCCTTTCCATGCCCAGAGCAGCGCAGAGACAGCAGCAATAAGTGCCACAACCATCGATACTTGGAGAATAGATACGCCCACATGCACATCTGTGTATGTTGCACCAAACACTAGTCCCGTCTTAGTGGTAAGCAACAAAAACCTCGAAATATACTCACCCAGAGCGATGAGTACAAAAAACAACGAGAGGACTACCCCAATGTGCATCCGAGCGCCTGGCTCCGCATGTGTATATTTGATTGAGAAAAGTCCAGGAATATTGAACTGACCTCGGAGGTAATACAGTATCGCCGACCCAATGAGCGCGGTAAGTACCATCGCCTTTAATAGTCCAAATGCTGCCTGAATGGCCGGTAGTGTAAAAATATAGAATCCTACATCTTTACTAAATATCGGATCCTCAACTCCAAAAGCAATTCCAGAAACGAACTTAAGTACATCCTGCCAGTGACCAGCGGACACGAGGCCAAAAAATATTCCCAGCAGTGCGGCGATTGCAAATGCCACGCGACGAACAAAATGCCCGTCAACACTCAAGGGGCGCCCAGTCAATGACTCAGGAAGAAGTGCTGCCCACGGCAATCGCGAGCGACTTGCAATTGCAAAATTAAGTAAGAGAAATCCGAACACAAAGAAACCAACACCAAAAAACAAAGAAGCCTTTACGGTGAGAGTTTTAATGAAAACCCCCTCATACCCCACCTCCGAAAACCACCACCAATCTGCGAGAAGTGCGGTAATCGTAGTAAATGCGGTAAGCAAAAGCACGAGTGAGACGAGAGATACGCGTCTCAGTATGTTGAGTATGTTCATGGGGAAATTATAGTGCGAGGATGTAATCTGCGCAATAATTATAGTGTGGCCTAATCGTAGCGTTAAAAAACCAGATCTACTTTAACAGTATTAATTCCGTACTTGCCCACCATTACAATCCGTGAGTTTATCCGCGATAGCGGATAAACTCACGGATTTGGTATTTGAGAATTTGAGAGTAGGCTGAACAGGACAACCAAGTTGCGATACGAGAGGCCTCTAAGTATCAGTACTACTCCACCACCTTAATATTTACCGCCTGTCCGTCGGGAAGAAATTTTATCTGTGAAAGTATGTCTCCTGTAATCGCAAAATGTTCATCAAGTGGAAGCGGGTAAAAATTTGCAACCTCATATTCACCTCCCAAAATCGGCAGCTTTATATAGCTATAGCATTCAGCGCTACTTGGAATCAATCCTCCCGCTTCGAGTTTTTCTGCCACGTCAGAGAGTAGCCATATTGCCCCCTGGTCACCAGCTAGTAGAGTATTAAATTCCTCCACGCTGTCTGCTGCAACTTCAAAATCGGCTGTACCGGTGTTTAGCCAGTACACCCTGCCATCCTTCATAAGAAACGGGTCTCCAAACACAGACACCACGAGGAGCTCGTATGTCTCGTCAAAAAACCACCCCCAGTTTTTATAGAGAGATGCTGAGGCGGCCTCACCCGCTACGCGTATAAATCGCTCATGTTCGTTCATGAGTTAACTATACTCTATTTTAAAAATGATTACGACACCACTTGTCCTACTTATTGCCAAATTCAGTACTTAAATCCACCTCATCAACCCTGAGAAGCTCTGAATTTGTATAGACTTCAAATGGCTTCCTTTCCGTTTTTTTGTACACAGGGATTCTCAGCTTGCCGTTTGCTATGCTAATTTTTGTCCGACAAATTGGGTCAAAATTTGTTTCGTAGCAACCCTCTATTGTTGTTTCTTCTTCACTTGCAAGCGCGTGCACTGCTCTCCGCTTTAGCGAGAGGAGGTCAACGACATAGAGGGTCCTAAAGTCATAGCAGGGATATATACTGCAGTCTTCAATATAATATGGATACGAGTGAGAAATTTCTATCATCGGACATGCAACAAGGTCTGATTGAATTTCCTCTCCCGTTGCGAGGTCCATGTAGCGATACTTATTACATCCTTCGGTTTCGTGTTCTCGCGCAAACCACACACGGGCAGTATTTGTTGCGACGATTTTAATACCCAGACCACTCTCGTACTTCTCGTTGATTTCTACCACTGCCTCGTCTGCGGTCATTGGCCTGGGTCTAACTGCCACGAGCGCCCCCGTGTCTAGTGCCGACTCATCAATCTGGACGGGGGTGCCGGAAGGATTTTCTGGAGAAGAGTTTCTATTCTCGATAACGGTGTACAGTAGCGCAAGAAGCAATGCCACGACTACGAGCACGAGAATCCTAAACCATTTTTTTGATTGATCTTTCATAAGATAAGTATAGCAGTCAAATGTGGGAGTGGAATACTTTTGCTAGTAACGACTGGTTTTGCTTCGAAAGAGTAGTTCAAACTATACACGCCAGCCTTTTCGAAATTCTGGCTTCAATTGTCCATCGTCTTGATACAAGTATTTCCACCAAAATTTTCCCGAGCGATAACCGAGCCAAATTCCCAGAACGAGTAGCGCGACAGACAAAACGTGGTGTACCACCCACAACTCATCGTAACTTAGTCCAAAGCTCCATAGTGCAAATTCGCGCCACAAGAGAATACTATATGCTATCTCAATTGAGCCGTGTACGAAAAATTGAATGAGGAATCCAAGAAAGACGAACGAGGTAATGTAAATATATTTTTTTACCATATACAAGCCAAATTCGTATGAAATGAGTAAATACTACAACAGTATGCGCTTGATGTTTGGCGCTGGCAAGAGTACTGAAGATGGGGGCGGCTTGTGCCACTGTGTTTTGATTCCTAGCCGGAAGCAAGGCAGCTTGCTTCCTCCCGCAGCTCTACACTGCGCTCCGAGCTGGCCGTCTCGGTCGCGGATAATACCCTGTGAGGCGTTGTAAGCGTATTCTAGCATCCACTCCTCCTCTTACGCTGATGGGACTCGGTAGGATTCTAATAATAAATTAGAAACATCATATAAATCAGATATGGCAGTACCAGTGCGACAGATACTCCAAGAAGCCACTTTAGTATTATGCGGAAGTACTTGGCAGCACTCACATCAACAATTTGAGGCTGTTGCTCAGAAAACTTTTCCACGCGCGAAGATGAGTGTTTCTTTATATGTGAGATTAGGAGTACTGACTCGATGACAAACACAAAACTACCTATTATTGAATAAATCAGTGGCCCCAGTCCAGATGTATCAGAGTCAAAACCAAACCAGTTACCGTTCCAAGCAACCGTAGATATCCAACCAAGTATCATGGCAACCAAAACACCAAGAACGAAGAATCTAAATTCCGGATATTTGATAACAACAACTGCGGGCAAGGAACACAGCAGGAAGAATATGATTACCACCATATACCCCATTTGTGCATATGGTGGCCATCGCCCTATCCACTGACCGTCAGCATAATGAATACTCGGTGCGATGGCGATTTTAGCAAAAAAAGCTTCGGTTGCAGAAAAAGGATAATTTGGTCCATGAGTATTCGTGGTAACGTTGTAATCATATCGGCTAATAACACCAAATTGGGATTTTTGTACGAAAAATGCTCCGGCCAGAATAAGTAATATTATTGCCGAATAAGTTACGAGAATGAATTTTAATCCCGGAGGAATTTTCTGTAGTAGCTGCTGAAGCATGCGTGTATTATACACTCTTTGGTCGGCCTATGCCTCTCGGTCATCCGAACCTATTCTAGACTGCTGCGGGACTAGGAATCGAACCTAGATTGACGGATTCAAAGTCCGCTGTCCTACCGTTAGACGATCCCGCAATAAAAGAGAGCCGGACGGCCCTACACATGAATACTAACACTTTGGGGCTAGAAATCAATTACAAAAAAACCACCAAGTTATTGGTGGCGAGAACCTACTTTGGTTTCTTGAGTAGTGACCACTGTCGTGGGTCGGTGATTACACGAGTCTCAGTAAGTACAGCTATCTGGTGTTGCGCGTCTACAGCTGTGACAATCCATATTCCCTTTTCGGAGGGCGAAACCACATTTCCACCCTTTTTTATTTCTGTTGCCGGAGCAAGTCCAACAAACAAAGCGGGTACCAAGTGTTCACCCACGCCACGCTGATACCAGTCTTCAAGACTTTTGAGCACCAAATTGCGCGTAACGACGACCATTACCTCATCCACTACTTCCAGTACGGTGTAGTTTATACCCGCAGCCGACAGGAGCAGGGTTCGTCCTGGACTCAATCCCGCTTCGCGAAATGTCTTCATGAAATCCCCTTTTTCATCTACAACAATTTTAGCATGATAGTAGACTACTGTCAAAAATAGTCACAGATAAAATCGCTAAAATTATTTACCCTCAACAGACCGCATAAGGGCCAATTCTATCGGTAGTGGAGCGACAACGCTGTGTCCAATTACTTCTGTTGCCTCAAGAAAGTACCCCAGCACATTTGAGTTTATGCGTTTTTCTGGCTGTGCTGCAAAATTCCGCAGCGACTCAATTTCTTCTTTCCCATACGACTCTTGTAGTTGCAAATCGGTGATCGCACCATAACGCAAAAGCAAAACCGATCTCATCCGCTCAATAATAAGCCTCAGGTAGACGGGCATAGAAACATTGTCCGTATGCGCTTTTGAAATTGCCGTAAGCCCGCCCGCAATTTCTTGCGATGCGACTGACTGTAGTACGCGCTCTACCAAGTCATGAGTCGGTGCACCCACAATCCGCGAAACATCATCAACAGAGAGCTCCTCCCCCTTGCTCGCAACGAGTACTTTTTCAAGTATGGAAAGTGTATCTCTATAAGAACCATCCCCAAAGAGTGCAATAATGTCTGCGGACGGTACCGCAAGTTTCATTTTTTCTTTTTTAGCCGTATCCAAAACAAACTTCTTCAAGTCCTCAAGACTCGGTGAATTAAACGTAAATGTCTGGCAACGCGAGAGGATAGTGTCTGGCACCTTGTCTTTGTTTGTTGTAGCCAAAATGAACACCACATGCTCCGGTGGCTCCTCAAGTGTCTTGAGCAGTGCATTCCATGCCTCCTTTGTGAGCATGTGCACCTCATCGATGATATAGACCTTGTACGGTGACTCAAACGGCATCGTCTGCACCGCCTCACGCAGCTCACGAATATCCTCAATTTTGCGATTCGACGCTCCATCTATTTCATACAAGTCTGCCGGCTTGCACCCTATCTCTGCGGCAAAAATACGAGCCACCGTTGTCTTTCCCGTGCCACGACTTCCCGAGAATAAATAGGCGTGTGAAATAGACTTCTTCTCTATTGAGCGCAGAAGTATATTTACGACATCCTCTTGGCCCAGTACCTCAATGAATTTGGTGGGACGGTGTTTTCTATATAAGGCGAGTTCCATGTGCACAATTATACGTGTCAAAATTCCTAATGGAAAGCCTCGCGTAAGGCATCCCACAATTGCCCCTAAAAGCACCAAACACGCGATTGCTCGCGTGTTTGGACTCTAACCTAACATATTTGCTTGTCCTTGCGTGGTGCACAGAGTTCATCTATTGCACCGGCAGAATCTCTTTGTAGCTCCTCCTTGTGACAACACTCATCCGGTGTTTTTCCACATGGACATTTTCCATCCTCACCAATCATGATTTTTGTGCTGACTGGTGGACATACTTTTTCCTCTTCTTTTACGTCCCCATTTCCACAGGAACAATTTTGGCAGCCACTCATTATGATTTCTTTTTAGCTACTACTTTTTTTGCAACCTTCCTTGGTGCAACTGACTTCTTTACGACACGCACTGCTTTCTTTGCTGTTTTAACAGCAGACTTTGCACCTGTTTTTGCAGTACGCGAGAGTTCACCTTCAACACGCTTCCAGTTCTGCTTTAGCTCCTTTGCTACGGAGGCAAGCTCCTTCTTGTCTATTGACTTAACACTATGGTACGCCTTAGTTGCCTCATCAACAATAGTTGCATATGCCTTCTGGTCAAACTTCTTTAGCTTCAAAGCTCCCTTCTTAACTTCTGCATGTAACTTCACAGCCCAACCAGAAGCTTTCTTGCGGTTTGCTGCGGCCGACTTGCTTCCATAAAAATAATAACCTGCCCCCGCTGCTGCTGCAGCCGCAATGCCGAGTCCTACCTTCAGTGCTGTCTTCTTTGTTGTTACTTTTGCCATATATTTTTAATTAATCCTTAATAAGTATTTAAACCTGATTATCTGTAGTTTTCTTTCCTTTTTTCCTTTGTGTTTTTCTCACAAACATTCTTTCAAAAAAATCGGTGAAGTGTCGAATGCGCATACCCTCTTCTCTCAAATTCTTTCGTAAAATCGCCAAATCTTCTCGAACAGAATCACTTTCATTGCTTACATTCTTACTAATATGATCCAAATTTTTTAATATCCGAACTAAATAAAAAAGCGCCACGATTACAAACAATCCAACAGAAAATACCGCGGCTGTTGATACGACAAAGAAAATATCCATCTTCAAAAAATCTTCCATGTGTATATATTATACACCACACCATTCACTGGGTAAACAAAAACCCCACCGGGGGGCTCTAGCTGTTTGCTGATTGTCTTTGCGTGTCTAACCAGTACTTTCTGAGATATCGAGACGGTATGATACACAGAAGCGATTGCCAAGTAAGCGATACAATCAATATTGGCCAGAATTCACTAGGCTGGTAGTGGTGCAAAAGAACCAGACCAACGTACATTGCGTAGAAGACAGGACTGAGTGAAATGAGAATAAGCACCAGTGCTCCAAGGAACAAAATTCCCGCAAGTATCAATTTCAGCACACTTGTCCTGTCGAGCTTCATTCTGATAGTGACGCTCTTGCGCCTACTTAACCATTGTTTACCAAGGAATACTTTGCGCACACATACTCCCAAACTCGCTGATTTGATACTAGCAGACTCCGGTACTTAGTAAAGAATCCCCTTCCGGGGATTCTTTTACGACTATCGCTTTGACCACTGTGAGGCTTTGCGTGCCTTCTTGAGTCCAAAGTGCTTACGCTCTTTCTTGCGAGGATCACGCCTAATGAATCCGAGTTTCTTGAGTTCTGCCTTCTGCTCACTATCCTCCATAACAAGAATGCGAGAAAGTCCGTGGCGAATCGCCTCAGCCTGCGCATGAGTTCCTCCTCCAACAACCTTTACGGTGACTGCAAACTTAAAAGGAACTCCTTCTCGGTCAAGTGGTGCGGAAACGATTGATTGTAGTTCAACTGTTCCAAAGTAATTTTCTAGGGTACGGTCGTTGATTTTAAACGAGGTCTTTGCCGCCTCTGTAGCACGCACGCGTGCGACGGCAGTCTTGCGGCGTCCGACAGCCTCAACATACCTCGTAGCACTCTTGGGCGCCTTTGGTGTTGCTTTTGCTTTAGTTGTTGTCTCTGTTGTAGCCATACTATTAGTCTTCAATAATTAAATGTTTCATTCGTTTGTCGCGAAGGGTGTTGAGTGGAAGCATTCCCTTTACTGCTCGGGTGAGTGCATCTCCGTGACCCTTCTTCTCAATGACCTGCGTCAGTGTCAGTGTGCGCTGATTGCCAAGATAGCCACTGTGGCTGTGGTAGAGCTTCTGTTTCATCTTCTTGTCAGCAATCGAGAGGAGGGATACGTTTTTTACGCGTACAGTTACATCAGCAACAGCATTCTTCTTTACGGAAGTAGAATTCTTAGCCAAAAGGACCGACGCAGCCTCAGTTGCGACCCTCCCCAATGCTTTGCCCTTCGCGTCGATAATGTGTTCCATGATGGTAAAAATTAATAAATTAAATGAGTTCGATGGTTGCGAGCGGGCTTGCGTCTCCACGGCCACTACGACTACCAAGCTTGGTAATCCTCGTATAGCCACCCTTGCGGTCTTTGTACTTTGGTGCAATTTCCTTCACAAGCTTACTCGTGATTTCGGAGTTGTTGTTGAGTCGTGACTTAATAAGTCTTACATTCGCAACAGTATTCTCCCTAGCTTTGGAGATCATTTTCTCGACAATTGGTCTCAACGCCTTTGCCTTTGCTTCAGTCGTAGTGATTTTTTCGTGACTCACAAGAGAAACCACCAAAGAGCGGATGAGCGCCTCGCGCTCCCCCTTCTGTCGTCCGAACTTTTTTATTGAATCGTGGTGTCTCATATTTTGTGATTAATCTACATGACTAAAGAATAAATGCAATGCCGGCCTATTGTCTGAGCGTAACTCCGAAGTTGGAGAGCGCCCTCTTGATTTCCTGAACTCCCTTCTCACCGAGCCCGTCAATCTCCATAAGGTCAAGCTCCTGTTTGCGCACAAGACCACCGACAGTGCGGATGTTTGCTGCAGCAAGTGCGTTCTGCGTGCGTGAGGATAAATCAAGTGAGTCAATGCGTGTCTTGAGAAACTCTGTATCCACAGAACCACCTCCCGCCTCCTCTTCAGTATCCTGTGGCGGTTGTGCAGGGACGTCCTCCATGATGAGTTCTTCCTCCTTAAACCCAATGATGGACTTAAGCTGATGAATCATTATTTCAATTGCATTCTCAAGTGCTACGCGTGGCGTAAGTGTTCCATCAGTTTCAATGGTGATCTTCAGGCGGTTGTAGTCAGTTCTGTCGCCCACACGCATCGTTTCTACCTCATAGTTCACACGGCGAATTGGGGTAAACGCGGCATCGAGCGCAATAGTTCCGATTTCTACCTTATCTTTCTGGATTGCCTCTTTTGGAAGATAACCAAGGCCCATCTCGAGCTTGATTTCGACATTGAGCTTTGCATTCTTGTCAGTAAGCTCGCAAATAAACTGCTCGGGGTTAAGTATTTCTACCATACCAGTTCCAGTAATATCAGCTGCGGTTACCTTCTTTGCTCCACTCACTGAAAGTGTGACCACTTGTGGCTCGTCCGTGTGCATTTTCATGCGAACCTTCTTCAGATTCAAAATAAATGTAATGACATCCTCCTTCATTCCCTCAACCGTAGAAAACTCATGCAATACGCCGTCAATCTTTACAGACGTCAGCGCAGCACCAGGAAGAGATGAGAGGATAATACGACGGAGCGAATTTCCAAGCGTATGACCGTATCCAGGATACAATCCTTCAATTTCATAGACTCCCATTGGTCCGTCCTCACGGACAGGTTTGGGTTTCGATGGCAATGCAACATTGTGATCTGGCATAATGATGAAAATTATGGCTTAGTAAAGAATTAAACTTGAAAGATTATACAACACAAACGACTGAAGGGCTAACGACTATAGAACTCAATAACCGATTGCACGTTGAAGGTAAGTTCATTCTTGTCATATTTTGGCGCTCCCTTCACCTCAGCAGAAAGCTTTGTTGGGTCAACTGCGAGCCAAGTCGGTGACTTGTGTGTCGTCAATTTTTCTGAGGCAGTTGAAAAAAGTGGTGAAACCCTACTACCCTCTCTGATGACGATGACCTCTCCTACTGAGACCTGATATGAAGGAATAGTAATCTTTCTCTTTCCGATAACAAAGTGTCCGTGTGATACCATCTGGCGAGCTTGTGTACGGCTTGCTGCAAGGCCGAGTCGAAACACTACATTGTCGAGTCTGCGTTCAAGGTTTTCAAAAAGGTGATTCACTGGTGAGCCTTCCTCTGCGGTTGATTTCTTCACATAGCTACGAAACTGTTTTTCAGAAACGCCATAAACGTTGCGAATTTTCTGCTTCTCTCGAAGCTGAGTTCCGTACTCGGTAACCATACTACGATGCTTCCGCTCGCTGATTGGTTTTCCCGGAGGGGTCGGTCGTTTTTCAAAAATACACTTTGGAGTAAAGCATTTTTCTCCCTTCAAAAAGAGTTTTTCTCCCGCGCGACGACAAACTTTACATTTAGGATCTGAAGACATATGTTTCTTTTTTGGAAATAAGGATTAAATGCGTCTCGGCTTCTTTGGGCGAGGACCATTATGCGGAACTGGCGTCTTGTCTTTGATGGATAGAATGTCTACGCCCTTCGCGATAAATGCACGGATAGCAGACTCACGACCGGAGCCAACGCCCTTTACGACTGCATCAACAGATTTGAGTCCCATCAACTGTGCCTTTTCAGCAAGTAATTCACCAATTTTCGCTGCTGCAAATGGAGTTCCCTTCTTTGCGCCGTTGAATCCAAGTGAGCCTGACGTAGACCACATCAACACCTTGCCATCTGTATCCGAAAGCGAAACGATGGTGTTGTTATATGTCGACTGAATGTTCAGAACAGCGTGAACGATCTTCTTCTTTGGGACACGGGAAAGCGACCGCGCCTTAAGACCTTGGTCTACGCTTCCTCCTGACTTTTTGACTATTCGTTTCTTACCCATTTTTCATTTCTTACGCTGTTAATTGTCGGATTACTTCTTGTCGAGCTTACGGCGACCGCTACCCATCGTTTTTCTCACATTGCCCCTAACAGTTCGTGAGTTTGTCTTGGTGCGCTGTCCACGTGATGGTAGTCCTCTTGTATGCCTACTTCCTCGGTACGACTTGATGTCTTTCAGTCGTTTAATATTTGCGGCCTTTTCTCTTTTCAAATCTCCTTCAATTTTTGTTGACTCAATAATCTTACGAATCTTTGCCTCTTCATCAGTGGAAATTTCAGAAGGCTTCTTGTCTTCAGAAACTCCAGCCTCAGCAAGAATTTTTTTTGCTTTAGAAAAACCTATACCATAAAACACAGTGAGTCCTACCCACAAATGCTTATTCTCAGGAACGGTGATACCAAGGATGCGCATGATATAAAATAATTAGCCTTGCTTTTGCTTATGACGCGGGTTTGTGCAAATAACATAAAGTGATCCGCGACGACGGACTGATTTACATTTCACACAAATTTTCTTAACCGAAGCTCGTACGCGCATAAATTTTAATATAAACACAGAGCTCAACAGTCATGGACTGTGGGCAAATGTGCGGGAAATAATCCTTTACAATCGTTTGATAATTCTTAACTTTCCTCCATATGGATTGTCTTCAAGCGACACCTTGTCGCCAACCAGCACCTTAATACGATGAATGCGCATTTTCCCAGACAAATACGCTAGTACCAGAGTGCCATTTTCAAGAGTCACACGAAACATGGTATTCGGTAAAGCCTCAGTGACGGTACCGGAAATTGAGGATGCTGTTGGCTTTTCTTCACTCATGTCAAATGGGTTCCCAGATACTAGCAGACCGCTAGTATCTGGTCAAGTGACAAATCTCGAATTCTGTGGATTGCAAAGGGTTTTCTGTGGTAAAACACCAAAAAATGACTTCTGCGACATGAAAATTCACTATATTGCTGTTTGTATCTTAATTCTTATATCTTCTGCCTCAGTAGGAAATGAACGCTTCCAGGCAGGATAAACATCAGCAGTTGCATTCTCTATCGTTTGAAACTGTGTCATTGTTGACTTAAAATTCTGCTTTGGAATACCAAAGAGCACCTTTTTGAGTTCAGCCTCATCGACGGACCATTCAATCACTGGGTCACCACTCAGTTTAAAGTCCAGCCTATCAAGTCCCCAAAGCTCAGTACCAGTCATTGTAGGAATTTCGAGCTTTAGCGCTTCAAGATTCAGTATGTTGACCTTCTCACCCTTATATACCTTTACCAACTGACTGACGATAGATCTCGTTAACCTATCCCTATCAAAGGCTACAAGGTAGAGCGCACCACTCGCTGAAACCACTGCCTTGTCCTTGCTTGAGGCCTCAGCCTTTGAAAGTGTGCCTTCATTCAACTCAATTACGATACCCGCATCAAAACTTACTTGACTCGCAGCAAGATCACTACGTGCTTTTGTACGTAACTTGGTCTCAAGCGTTACGCGCAACTGCTCACGTGCAGATTTCAAATCTGCGTCAGTGACTGTTTTTATCGTACCAGAGGCACCACCCTCAATCGCACCCTTTCCACGAGCATACACTTTGTTAAAAGTCGGAGAACCCTTAAGGCCTGGGAGCGTGAAATCAGTTGATGCGGAATTGTACTCTGGCCCAGCCTCATCTGCATATACGGTCACCTCAATTGAGCCAATAACTTCCTTACCTTTTACGGTTGTAGTTTTTGGTACATTGATGGAATCAGCAATGCGGTAAATTTTTCCTGTAGGGCTCTGAAAGCGCGTATTCTTAATAAGGCGCTGTGTTGTTGTTTGTTTATTGTAGACCACAATTCTTCCTGAAGCCTTTTCGGTTACAGTTTTTTCTCCCGTCGCAGGTACCTCCATTGTCTCTTCTAGGTTCACCTTCATAATGGCGAATGAAACCTCACTGCTCGCTGGATTCTTAAACGCACTCATTTTCTGATCCATTGCGACCGTCTCCTTCTTGGGGACCAGTGTAACCGTTGCACCACCAAAAAAATTAAGTACAAAGAGTGCCAAAGCAATTACTCCAAACAATCCAAATATCCATGGCAACCATGCACGAAGAAAAGTTGTTCCTGTTTCTCGTATTACGGGTCCATGAAGACGATGGACCATGGAACTTCGCTCGTACTCTCCTGGCGAAATATTTTTTTCATCAAAATACTTTGTATGTGCTATGCCTGTATCAATTACTTTTGACTCTTCAAGTTCGTTGGCACGATAGTCCTCCTGTGTAGCCTCAATTGGCCTATGTGCATGTTGAGACTCAGTTTTCACTTCAGTATGATGATGTGTCGGCTGAATGCGCACTGGCCTTTTTTCTCCAGCATGCGGTATACGCACCTGATGGTCGAGAGAACGTGGCTCATGAGATTCCTCGGCTTCATTTCGCCGATGCTGGGGTTGCCTTCTCTCAGGTGGAATTATGTCTTGAATAAGATATTTTGCCATATAGCGCTATTTTTCTTTTAATGAATTGAGTTTGTTTGCAAAGATGGTTTCTATGGAAATAAACGGATCTTGAGACTCTGGTTCGAGAACTTGAACAAACTTTCCTAAAAACTGATTTCCCAGCGAGCGGACCGAGAACTGTCCATCGTCTTGAGAGAATCTCGTAAAGTCTGCCTGCTTTATCGTGCCCTCAAACCATTTCGAAACATTATCATCCGCTGTAAAGAAAATTGAGCGAGGTATCGAAAATTCTACAGCAAACTGTGACAAGGCGTCTTCAAAGAAGAGCTTCCACTCTTTTGTCTCTGAAATCATTATATCACCAATTAGCTTTGCATATTCACGAGTTGCCTTCCCCTCGAGAAATAGGTCCATATCTGACGCTGCAATCTGTGGCGTAGTCTGCATGGCCTTTGCAATTGCTCTAATGAGCATATTCTTTCCTGCGGGAAATGAAATAGACTCGAGCAGTACATTGTCTTTTGAAAGCGATATATCGGTCACCTCACCGGATATATCCATAAAGAGAAATGATGGTTCATCCACAAACATATCCCGAATAGTATCAAATGCGGTGAACGAAAATGAAGAAAAACGAACATTTTCAAGGTGCCAAAATTTCTTAATCGAGTCATTAATTGACTGGTGAATGTTTGCGGGAATCATACTGATGTAAAGCGCCACCTCGAGTTCTGATGCTTTTTTTCCGTACGGATTCTTTACTTGATACCCGTTGAGCTTCATTTGGATATTGTTCGACTCCATAATCTCTGGTACTGCGTTCCCCACCTTGGAGTGTGCAAAAAGTTTTGAGTCACGAAAAACGTCGATTTCCTTTTGTATGAGTTTCTGTAGTCCTCCGACGCTCACCACGAAAGGTGTTGGCTGTGTGTAGTGCACCAGGCGCGTCTGGGACGCATACCACGGAGAGGCAAGGACACAAAAAGCCTGGTCAACAGTCACACCACTACCTGCCTTCTGCATCATCACAAACATCTCCTCGAGTGTTTTTATCATCGAGTCGAGAAATCGCTGAAAGTTGAGTTTCTCCTGAAACGGAATGTCCCTACGCGTGGTAAAGATAATTTCTGGCAACCTCGTGGGGTCAACACTCACGAAAGCACCTCCAATTGAAGCACTTCCAATGTCAAAAACTATAATAAAGTGCTGTCCTGTTTTAGGTTTTTTCCGAAACAACGGCATGGCGAGATTATAACACGCGTTATGAGATTTCTACACGAGGAAATAATACCCACTTGTGTATTACTCAAGTATTGCCTTGATACGGCGGATGCCCTGTGCGACTGCTTCCTCCTTCTGTATGCGAAAGTGGCCAAGCTCCGCAGTGTGGGTGACGTGCGGGCCACCACAAAATTCAATCGAAAAACGCTTGTCGAACTGTGGGTTCTCGGGTGTTGCGTTCTTGGGACCCACCGAGTAGACAGAGACTCGTTCAGGGTACTTCGCACCAAACTCATGTTCTGCACCGAGTTTTTCGGCTTCGGCACTACTCATTTCAGTGCGAAGGACAGGAAGGTCTTCACTTATTTTTTCATTCACCAGATCCTGCACGGCTTTTTTCTGCTCATCGGACATCTTTTGCGGATAGACAAAATCGATACGGAGACGCTCCGCGGTAATATTCGAGCCACGCTGATGCACCTCAGGCCCAAGAACAGCTTGCAGTGCTCGCAAGAGCAAATGGTGGGCAGTGTGGAGCCGCACAGTCTCTTCCGAGTGATCTGCGAGGCCTCCCTTAAATTTCTGCTCTGCCCCAGAACGTGAAAGGTCCTGGTGTTTTTTCATTTGTTCATGAAAAGTGGACTCTTCTATTATTTCTACACCACGTTCGGCCGCAAGTTCTTTTGTGAGCTCAAAGGGAAATCCATAAGTGGTGAACAAAATAAATGCGTCGGTACCCGAAATCCTCCCCTCTCCGGAAAAACGCTCAAACTCTTTCATCCCCACATGTAGAGTTTTACGAAAACGTGACTCTTCGTCAGCAAGTTCTTTCTTTATTTTCAGAATATTTGCAGATACATTTTCATACACACCCTTGTATTTTCCTGCTACTGCATCAATGAGCGAATCAAAGCCACCCTGAAGTCCAAGCACGTCCGCGTGACGCACTGCACGACGAAGTAATCTACGAAGTATATAACCCTGGTCAGTATTGGACGGCGTGACGCCATCGGCAATCAAAAAAACTGATGTGCGAATGTGGTCAGCGACAATGCGCGTCGAACGTTCATTGTGTGAAGATGCATTGTCGGAAATGATTGTCATCATTCCGCTAAACATATCCGTCGCAAAGATATTGTCTTTCCCTTGCGCAACCATGGTGACGCGCTCTAACCCAGAGCCGGTATCAACATTTTGTTTTTCAAGTTTTCCTACCACGACCCCGTCTTTCTTGAGGTATTCCATAAAAACATCATTCCAGATCTCCACCACCTCCTGCCTATCATCAGCCTGCATGTATTCAGACTTTGTCATTCCATTATTGTGTTTGCCGGTGACATCGTAAAACATTTCCGTGTCAGGACCGCACGGACCTGAATCCCCCGCGCTCCACCAGTTGGGCTCCTTTCCTTTTGCGTCGGCATTCATGAAATATATGCGTTCACCGGAAATCCCTGCACTTTCAAAAATGTTCTTCCAGATTTCATATGCCTCGTCATCTTTTGGGGCATCCTGATTTCCTCCAAATACAGTTACAAAGAGTCGTGACGGATCAAGTCCGAGACCCTTCTCTTTTGAGGTAAGGAATTCATAACTCCAATTGATGGCATCTTTTTTGAAATAGTCCCCAAGTGACCAGTTACCCAACATCTCGAAAAATGTGACGTGCGTGTTGTCTCCTATCTCCTCTATGTCCCCCGTGCGAACACATTTTTGCGCATCAGCGAGTCGCACTCCAGATGGATGAGGCTCACCAAGGAGGTATGGCACCAAGGGCTGCATTCCAGCAGTGTTAAACAGCACTGTGGGGTCATTGAGAGGCACCAAAGAGGCCGACGAGATGATCGCGTGATTGTGATCCCTGAAAAAAGCGAGAAAACGAGACCGGATTTCAGATGATGTAAGCATTATTAGATTATAGCTATTTAGATAAATTTTACCAAATTCACATGAAAAAATTTCATTGGACACACAAGACAGTTTGTGTAGTATGAATTTTAGCGTCTCACTCACGGAGTACTGATGAGAAACATACTGCTACTTCTGTTGCTCTTTCACTTTCCCCCCACTGTCCTTGCTGATAACCTACTCCAGAGGGATGAGGCAAAACACTTCATACTCAGTGCCGGGCTTGGTATTGCATCTGCGCTCGTCATTCGTGAGCCTGATAACTTTTGGAAACCATTTGGACTAGCAATGATTCTCCCTGTCGCAAAGGAGATTAGTGACGCGACACGACGCGGAGGCTCTGGGTGGTCAAACAGGGACATTGCCTTTGATGCTCTGGGTGCAACTGCTGGCGTGCAACTCGGTAATGGTGCACTCATTCGAATTTCTCGGTTAGGCAATACCGTATCAATCGTCTATTCAATACCACTACACCCGTAGCTACAAAACACGACACGTCGTGTTTTTTTGACTCAGAGCTCACAATCCTGGACTGTTACTAATCCCTGACCACATTCACCTCGCCGTCAGTAAATTCAATAACCTTAGATGGACCACCCTTTTTTTCTCCGACATCGACATAAAAATCTATAGATGTCCCAAAGTATGTTCGCGCTTCTTCTGTATTCGTTGCGGGAGGTGAGCCTTGCGGGTTCGCAGACGGTGCGACAAGTGGTCCAGTGTTTCGTATGAGGTCGCGTAGCTGTTCATCAGCAGGAAGTCTAAATGCAATTCTGCCCGTTCCTCTATCAAGGTATGAAAACTGCTCGTCCACAGTCTCAAGTATTATCGACACCGGTCCAGGCCAATAACGAGAAAAAACCTCTTCCATTTGAAGCGAGACTACAACTCCAAATTCTTCAACCTGTTCCACGTCAGAAATTAAAACTATAAGTGGTTTATCCGGATCGCGTTCCTTGAGGTCATATATTCTTGCCACAACATCAGGATCGAGTGCGTATCCCACCAATCCGTAGAGTGTATCGGTCGGCAATACCCCCACTCCGCCACCGGAAAGAATCTCAACTGCATCATCAAAAGTTGTGGACATACTATTGGAGCGTATTGTTCTCTGGTGCCAAAATAGACTTTGGGTGCGTATACTCAGTCCACTCACCATTTTGAATTTGCTTCTCCCTATCCTGTGACAGACGCACCACATCGAGCCACAGGGCTTCTAGCTCGTTATTTTTTTGAGTTTTTTCATCGTCTGTCAATTCGATAGACAAAAGTTCATTTGAAATATGCACTGCGCGATCCAACTTCTGCTTCAACTCGAAATCAGCCATAACCGTTAATCCGCCATTCATCTGTGTGGAGATTAAGTCTGTCAAATCAAGAAGTACGTCGAGCTCAGACTGTACTGACTCAAGCTTACCAAGTAATACCTTGGAAGAATCTAGTCGAGAATCCAATGGTGGTATAAACATTTCACCCATATTATTTTGGTTCAATTACTGACCCGACCGACTCATCTAGTGCCCGCGAAATTGCGTCTATCCCAACTATTTTTATGGTGAGGTGGTGTTCTTTTGCAAGTGCAATGGCAGATTGGTCTGCGACCTTCAGATTTTTTTCGAGTATAGCACTCGAGGTTGTCATTTTAATAAATTCTGCGGAAGCATCTTTTTCAGGATCAGCAGTGTAGAGTCCATCAACTCCATTCTTTGCCATAATTAAAATATCTGAGCCTATCTCAAGCGCCCGCTGCACCGCAGTTGAGTCAGTGGTGAAATAAGGTACTCCGAGACCTGCAGCAAAAATAACTACTCTCCCCTTCTCCATGTGCCGTTTCGCGCGCTTAGGCATATAGCCTTCACAGATTTGCGGCATGGAGATTGCTGATGAAACGCGTGTTTCGACGCCCTTCGACTCAAAGTAATCGCGAAGCACTAGTGCATTCTGTACTGTTCCAAGCATTCCAATGTAATCAGCAGTTGGACGTTCGATGGCAAGTCTTCCCGTTAGTTCGTGTCCACGAAATAAATTACCTCCACCTATTACTAGAGCAATTTTATGACCGAGCGAGAGTAGTGACCTTATTTCTTCGACAATCTTGCTGAGTGTTGGCTCGTGGAATTTATGCTCCCCACCTGTGCCACCCATCAAACTTTCGCCAGACAATTTTATGAGAATACTCTTCATGCAGAAAAGCATACCACAGTTACACCTACACTAAAATGTCGATAGTCCAGTGGCCTCCATGGCACGGTATACTGATGACTTCCAGAATGTTTCATCATCATACGTTGTATAATCTGCTGTATAGGTCGCTCCGCTGTTTGACCAAATTTTCTCAAAGTAACTCTGCGCATCCGTCCACGCCTTAAAGGAGGTGCTCCGTTCCGCAATTACCGATGCTTCGAGGTTAAAGTTGTCTAGATTTCTACGCGTGAGATTAGCCGAGCCAAGAATCATGAATGTGGTTGTTCCAGTTTTTCCCATTACGAGTTTTGCATGACACTGCTCGCCGTGCGTATCACACCAACGAATATTAATGTCGCCTGATGACTTTCGCACTAATTCTTTTGCGATTGGTCGATTTGGGATACCGTTTTTCTCAAACCCAAATGCATCCTTGTTTGGATCAAGTACAAGCCTGACTGCGACGCCGCGACCAGAAGCATCGATGAGCGACTGCATAATGTCTCTATCGCTAAAATAAAACATCGCCATATCAAAAACATCGCCCTGGGACATTGAGTCAAGAATGTTTAATATTTTTTCTTTTATTGCTCGCTCGCGAAGTAAGGTCACTGCAACGTCACCGGATTCGTCAATCACGCCCTCTCTGATTGGTCCCATAATATTCAGTCCACTCAGTTTTGCTATTTCTGCTTCACTCGTAATTACACTCTTCCAGAGAGAATCACGCACCTCAAGCGCCACATTACCATGGTTGCTTGAGCCGTCATGTGGGTTTGAAGAAGTAATGATGGTGACCAACTTGTGACCAGCAACCTTTCCACCCATTTTCACCTGCTCGTCTGCAACAATAAGCTTGCGGTGATTTGCTTTGAAATTTAGTAGGGCTGCCCAGGACCGCAGTGTCACCTTGTCTTTGCTACCCACAAATGGATGTGGCAGCCAACCATCCTCATTTGAATTTCCTGACCAAGAGAAAAAGGGGCGCCAAAAAGAACTCCAGAGCATGTTGGAGTCTCTCAGTTTATTCAGATTTGTTTCTAAGGTAATTATCCCTGCTGTGCGTAACTCTTCAAATTGTTGTGAAGTTGATCCACCGTAGACAGTATTAATTGGGTCTGTGACCACAGTCATGTTGATTGCCTTATTAGCAAATTTAGCCTGTAACAGTGCATTGGTAAGCTCAGCAGAGAGACTTTTAGGAAAATCCGTGGGGTTTATTTGCAAATCATTAAAGAGAAACATGTCCACAAGAATATATTTTTTCGCGCCACCTATTAGCCCGAAAATTCTATCCCATATTTCTTGTTCTACCACTCTTTTTTCGGAATCAAATGAAGTTGTATCTGAATAGAAAATGACACTTTTTTCCGGAATTAAATAAGTCTCATCCTCTCCAGTGAGTACAGCGGGAATATCCGCCATCCAAAGAAATGACGCAGTAAAAACCATTGCACCTAATACGATTTTTAATATTACCGCAAATAGTCTAAGCATAAGTTTATTATATATTCTACATTAAACTTGGCTTGCGTGTCCTTTCCCTTGTCCCAACTCCGAACGACGATCCCCCTCATCCTCTATTTCACCCACTATCTCCTCAATGATGTCCTCCATAGAAACTAGTCCTATGATATCCTTTTGAAATCCACTTTTATGAACAAGTGACAAGTGTGTACGGTCAAGGGTCATTTTTCTAAACACATCACGAATTGGAGTTTTTTCATCTACACTCGGCAGGGGTGTAATTATATTTTTCAATGCGCATTCACGATCATCCGAACTTAAAGTACGCAGCACGTCATTCGTATGCACATAACCAATAAAATTTGTGGGGCCCTTCTCGTATACAGGAAACCGAGAAAAACCGGATTGTGAAATATGGTGGACTATCTGGGTAACCGATGCATCCCCAGAAAGTGCCTCCATTTTAGACTTTAGGGTCATAATCTTACCTACAGGAATATCGTCAAAATTAAAAATATTCTCAATCATTTGTCGTTCATTGTGATCGATTTCACCATGCTCTAATCCCAAGTCAGACATTGCACGAATTTCTTCTTCGGTAATTAGCCCTCGCTTTGGAGCATTTGTCGCTTTTCTTAATTTCTGTTCAATCCAAACAAAAATTCCCGTGAGTGGGTAAAATAATATATAGAAAAAATATGTTGGGTACGCAACAAATTGAGAAAGCGTCTGCTTGTGCATAATTGCATAAGATTTTGGAAATATTTCCCCAAAAAGTAACACGAAAAGTGTTGCAATTCCTGTTACAAATCCTATTCCGATAGAATCTGCATGTTCAATTGCGCGCACCGTAGCAAGGGATCCTATCATAATGTTGACGATAGTGTTCCCTAAAAGTAGTGTCGTAAGTAATCGCTGCGGGTCACTGCGTAGTCGATAAATCAAGGAGCTGTTCCATTCTTTTTTCTTTATCATAAGGCGCACCTGGCTTTCATGAAGTGAAAATAGTGCTGTCTCAGAAGAAGAAAACAGTCCAGAAAGCACAATGAGAACAAAAAAAGAAATTAGATCCATCATAGGGATTAGAGTTTGAGACCCTTCAAGTGCGCGCGAAACTCATCTCCAATATCATCACGCTCGAGGGCATAATGAATCATAGCTTTAAGATAATTGAGTGGATCACCCGTGGTAAGCCATTTTCCGTCGACGACCTCCTCGACCATAAACTTGCCACCCGAGTCGACGTACTCTCTTATTGCGTCGGTAACCCAAAGCTCACCTCCCTTTCCTAGTTTGGTCGATTTCAAAATGGTTACTATCTCAGGAGTAAGAATCATCCGACCAAACTGCGCTAGTGTGGACGGGGCACTTGCGACAGAAGGTTTTTCAATCACAAGTTCCATTTCCCTGGTGCCTGGTTTCAATTTTACTATGCCGTACCTATCTACGTGCTCTCTGTTTACGCTCTGCACTCCGATTACAGGAGAATGATGTATGTTAAAATTATTTATGAGCTGCTTTGTAAATGAGATTTTCGAATGCACCAAATCATCACCCCACGCAAATACAAATGGCTCGTCGTTCAAGAGGGAGCTTGCCGAAAGGATCGGTGTACCATTGCCATATGGCCCCTTTTGTCTCACATAAACAAAATTTGCCATCGAAGAGAGTCGCTGTACCTCCGCAAGCAACTTGAGCTTTCCTGCTTCCTCCAGAGAGTGTTCAAGCTCGAATGAACGGTCGAAGTGGTCTTCGAGTGTCTTTTTATCCCACTTTGTGACCAAAATAATGTCTTCAATTCCCGCGTCTACCATTTCTTCAACCACGTACTGAATAATTGGCTTGTCGACAATTGGCAACATCTCTTTCGGCTGAGCCTTTGTAGCAGGCAAAAAACGTGTACCGCTTCCTGCAACGGCGATAACTCCTTTTCTAATTTTTTTCCTCATTGGTATTTATAACTACTTCGGGTTCACTGAAAGTATCATCGCCATCATCTACCCGAGCAGTTTTAATAAACTTCTCTTCTACGTACCAGAGTACCTCAAAAACGGTGAGGACGAGGAAGGTGACAAAAACCGCGATGACATAAAGTCCATAACCACATGCAGTCCCAACGCCCGCAACCACCCATAGTCCCGCTGCAGTAGTGAGGCCAGTGAGCACATTGCGTTGTAGATAGATTATTCCGGCACCAAGGAAACCGATGCCCACTACTACTTGTGATGCTACGCGGAGTGGGTCAAAAACAAATCTATCCTGATACTGTTCTGATACTACACCGGCAATTACTATGAAGAGTGCGGCGCCCAGTGACACGAGGGCATACGTGCGCATCCCCGCACGTTTTCCTACCCGAGACCGCTCAGCACCCACCGCGAGACCCAGCAAAACAGCGACGGTGAGTCTTACGAGAATTTCCCATTCAGATACTGCGAAGAGTTCCATATTTTAGATGTGCGCAAGGTGCACCTGCGATAATTAGTTACCTGTAATTTGTACGAATGAGCGATTCTACTTTCCAATCTCTTATTTAGAATTAAAATTAGTTGTATTCAACATTATACATTGTACTCCACCATCGCAACAGTGCATGATCGGAAACTTACAACTACACAATAGGACAGAGACGAGTTCCCTCTTCCACGACTGACTTAATTCGTGATTTATTCAGCCCAATTCTCTCAAGTTTGGTTGGGTTTTCAATTACCTCACGACAGAGAACAGTGCCTTCGGATAGTAAAATGTTCTTCTGTGCAGACGTAAGAGTCGTCAGACAAGTAACGGGATGCGTTTGTGTGCTACGTATCAGGTCTTGAAGCGTTCGCTTTGGGGGATAGTTCCAGCCCGTGAGTGACAGGCCGGCACAGGTACCATATGCAATAGCCTGCGACGTGAAGTTCGTATTCGTAATTAACCAAGCATGATTATAACGTGGGCCGTCATCGGTTTCACTGAGTCTTTTATGGATGTCATCAAACCGTGCCTTAACATAAAGCGCAACCTTAACGTCAGATTTAATGTCTGGTGAATTATGAAACTTTGCTTCAACCAATATTCGTTCATCGTCTTTCTCAGCAACTACGTCCACTTCATGAGTAACACACTCTCCACGAACCATAACACCAACTTTTGTAGTATATCCTTGAGCTCTGAGGATGTGTGAAATAAATCTTTCAAAAGGAAAACCCGATGGTCCAAGTAACATAATTGCTTTCTTTAGGCTGTATTCTGCGGCAAATGGTAGATCATAGCGCCGAAGAAGCAGGAAGGCATGTTCATAAATGTCATTGGTGGTCATTCCGTCACGCAGATCCTTTTCCACATGTCGGAGAATTTCATCAATAAGATTTTTGGGTGCTTTTACTGCACGGAGGGAATTCACTAATTTTTTAGGATCCCAATTTTCTATTTCTCCAGAAGCTTTAATTATCGAAATTTTTTTTTCTGCCATAATGATACTATTTATTCACCTGTAGAGTGGCACCGTCATTCTGCCACTGACCCTCACTTAATTTGTACTCACGTTCTTTGCCATTTATGAGTAAACGTAAGTTGATTTTTTCTGGACCTTCCTCAAGAACTGAGAACTGATAGCGAGAGCGCAATTGTGAACAAAATGCAGTCTCCAACTGCATGTCTTTAGTTTCAACTCTGAGCTCAAAATTCTCGGGAAATTTGCTATCTCTTACTACCCTTGCGTTCACCGTATGGCAAGAATTTGGGAGACTAATAATGCCCGCATATCGATGTGCACCATCGCGATAGGCATGTGCAAGTGTCACTGCATCTGCTGCTACCGCTGTTGGTAACTTTGCGGGATTTTTTTCGAGATCCTTAATTTGCAGGTAAAAAAAACTCAGCGCTGCACCTGAAAGGACAAGGACAATAAAGACAATCCACTTCACCATATAATTACTTTACAGCGCGTAACGTTACCTCAAAGACAAGGGTAGAATCTGGAGGAATTACTCCTCCTGCACCCGCCGATCCATATGCAAGCTCTGGTGCAATCGTAAGTTTACGCACTTCACCGACTTTCATGCCGACGATTCCGATATCCCAACCCTTGATAACCTGTCCCTTTCCAATCTGAACCGTAAATGGCTGCCCACGTGGAACACTAGAGTCAAACACCTTGCCGTCCATAAATGAACCCGTATAGTCGACAACGACCGTTTGGCCTGTAAGTACTTCAGCTCCTGAACCTGGGGTAATTATCTCTACGGTTAATCCTGGTATGTCGTTTTGCATAGATGGTGTAATAGGTTGACTAATAACTTCCTTACTCTCCAATGTCCCCACCTCGGGCATTTCAGCATCTTTCGCACTATAGAGAAATAGCATTATTCCCGCGGCAACTACTCCTGTAGCAAGCGTTACTTTATTCATATAATTTAATCATACCGCAGTATGAGTAACCCCAGCAAGCGTGGATGAAACTATGCAACAATTCCTCCTCCCAAACACGTATCTCCATCATAAAAAACAGATGACTGCCCTGGTGCAACAGAGATACTTATATTATTTGCAAAATGAAACTCGCCATCGTGGTCCGTGCTAAGGATTAACTCCCCAGAATGCAGCTCTCCCCCGTGTCTAATCCGCACTGCACACTTGATGGTCATGCCGTCATTTTTTACCCCCCCGATAAGATTAATACTTCCCACGGAAAATTTTGATAGTTCCACTGTTTTCTCTAAGTCCAAGTCACGCGAATGAACAGTAATAGTATTCTCCTTCATATTCTTACTTACAACATAAAGTGCACCAGAATTGACTATCTTTTTATCAGTGACAAATCCATGCCGCTGTCCAATTGTGTAAAAAATCGATCCATCATGAGTCCCTATCGGAATACCGTTCCTGTCGAGCACTGCTCCGCCTACTGACGGAATATAATGCTTAAGAAAATCTCTCATATCAACCGGGCCCATAAAGCAAAGTCCCTGACTATCTTTTTTGTCAGCATTTGGTAGTCCAAATTGTGCTGCAAGTTTACGTACTTCGGACTTCTGAAATGCGCCAACAGGAAAGAGTATGTGGCCAAGTTGTCCCTGTGTAAGTGTCCATAAAAAATATGACTGATCCTTTTCCTTATCTAGTCCAGCGCGCAAAACATTCTCCAAATCCAAGGTCTCACCTTGGAGAGGAGTTCCAAGGTGAGACCTTGGAGTAGATTGATTTGTGGCGTAATGGCCCGTAGCAATGTAGTCTGCCCCGTTATTTATCGCAAAATTGAGAAACGCGCCAAACTTCACGTGTTTGTTGCACATTACATCGGGGTTTGGTGTCTGACCTGCGCTGTATTCAGCAATCATATAGTCTACAACCCCCTCTTTATACTCCTTTTCGAGATCAAGAGTGAGAAATGGTATTCCTAGGTGGGCTGCTGCCCTCATTGCATCGCGCCGTTCTTCACGCCACGTACAAGGCAAGAAATCTGGTTGCCATACCTTAATAAAAACGCCCCTTACCTCATAGCCATCCTTTTGCAAGAGTGCAGCAGATACAGAAGAATCAACCCCGCCACTCATTCCGACGAATACCTTACCTCTTTTTTCATTCATGTGCGTCACATTAGCACTCTTGGATAAAGTGCTCAAGAACTTGAGCCTGGAGCATCCATCGAGAGCAGTTTTTTGCAAACTTCAAATGTGGCGCGAGCGTCCGAGAGAGCCGTATGTGCATTCATATTTTTTACTTCGAAATACTCAGTGAGTTCTCTAAGACTAAACTTAAATAGACGTTCCTCGCCATATAATTTACCAAAAGCCATCGAGGCGAGGTCAAGCCTATGGTAGTGAAGCGTATTAGCAAAATCTACTTTATTCTTTCTTCCCGCTTCAACAAGAAAAGTCCAATCGGCAGATACATTCTGTGCAACAAGTACGCAGCCATCAAGTAGTTGAACAGCTTGCTCAAGTCCAATTTTCTGTGTTACGGCAAGACTCCAGTCTCGCGAATGATATTTTGCAATTTCAATAGATTTAGGATCCGCGTTTTCTATGTGATTAGGGGTAAGCAAAATATTGTGCTCAGAAATTATTGCAAGCGACGATTTTCCTTCTTCGTCCTTTGTCTGTGCTACTAATACTATTCCTATTTCAAAAATCTCGTGGGAGAATGGATCCAATCCCGTCATTTCCAAATCAACGAATGCAAGTTTGTGGTTCTTCATCAAATTAATTTACATTACAAGGTCACGAGCAAGTTCGTCTGCATCACCAGCACCAACGACAAGTATCACGTCATACTCATTGACCATGCTGCGGATAAGCTGAGCCGCTTCTACGATGCTCTGCGCAAAGGTAATAACCTTATTCGGATCATGCCTAAGAACTTCTGCAACAAGGTCTCTGGAGCTAACGGTCAGATTCTCTTCTCTTCCGGCTACATCATAAATTTCAAGCAAAAGCACACTGTCACAAGTGAGTAGGCTTGTAACAAAACCATTGAACAACTTACTTGTTCGCTCACGATGATGCGGACGAAAAACTGTGAGTATTCGTTTTTGTGGAAACCGAGACTTGGACGCCTCCACCACCGCAGAAAGCGCAGTGGGGTGATGCGCATAATCTGAGACCACCATGGCGCTTCCGAGTTTTCCTACCATCTCGAACCTCCTCCCGATTCCATTAAACTTATTTAAAACACCTTGTATAATTTCTGGGTTACCACCATGCACTAGGTAAGTTGCCACTGCACCGAGTATATTGTAAATGTTGTAGAGTCCAGGAAGTGATGTACTAAAATTACCCAATACGGCCCCTCTCCAAACTAAAGTGAAGGATTGTGTATCTGATGTTGTAAGAATGTTTATTGCACATAAATCAGCAGCAGTACTGATCCCGAAGCTGATCGTTTCAACATCAATTTTTTTAGTAATATCACGCAAGTTCGCATCATCAATGTTATAGATGAGCTTCCCGTTCGTGGGAAGTTTTTCTATATATGCTCGAAATGCCTGCATCACATCCGCAAGGTCGCTATAATAATCTGGATGATCGAGCTCAAGGTTTGTCAGCAATATTACCCCAGGAGAGAGGGACATCATGTGTCTGCGATACTCACATGCCTCAACAACAAAAACCTCTCCGTCTCCGTGTCGATAGTTATGATTCCACCCGCTTACCTCAGCTCCTACAATTACTGACGGATCATAACCTCCACTCTCAAAAAATTTTCCCAAAAGCGCAGTGGTGGTGGATTTCCCATGTGTACCCGATACAGCGATCGTCCTCTTGTTACTTGTAACAAGTGCGAGTGCATCAGGGTATGAGAACTGCGGAATTCCCAACTCTTGAGCTCGCATACGTTCTACGTTTGTTACGGGAACTGCGGGTGAAAATATCACGATCGATGTGTCAGATTCAACATTGTCCTCGTCGTGCCCTTCGTGATATTTTCCAGCCGGAAGCATTGCCTCATCGAGCCGCGCACTATCGGAGCCAGTCAACACAACACCCCTTAGACTAAGTAGTCGTAAAATTGCCGATACGCCGATCCCGCGAACGCCTATAAAATGTGCTTTTTTAATTTCTTGAAGTTGCATGATGCGTCATTTCTTTTTATCTTAAGTACTTCTCCTTATTTAGCTTATGTTCAGTAAATGTCTTCGCATAGTGCATTTTACCTCCATTGTCCGACAAGTAATAGAGGTATTGTGTTGCAGTTGGGTGGAGAGCAGCGGTCATGGCAACCAGCCCAGGATGAGACATGTGGCGCGGTGGTAGGCCTGCGTATTTATATGTATTAAATGGTGAATCGAATGCGAGATCAGTGAGTGTAATTTGTGCAGAAGTTTTTCCAAACAAATACGAGAAGGAAGCATCTACCTGAAGACGCATTCCAAGCTTAATACGATTCCATAAAACTCCAGAAACAAGTCCCTGGTTAATCTCACCAACGGCCTCTTCCTCTATAATTGAAGCCATAGTTACTATATCACTCCATTTTTTTCCAGATAAGTCTGCCTCCTCGCGCAAGGATTTAGTTTTCAGATTGAAGTTACTGGATAACGTCATAAAAACTTCATCGCTTGTTGCGGTGGTATAAAAAAAATATGTATCGGGAAAAATATAAACATCAGGAAGGTCAACAGCGGAGGAAAACTTCTTTGCATCAAAATACGGCAAATGCTCTGTAAGAATGTCAGCAACTTGCTTGGTATTTAATCCCTCGGGAATTGTAACGCGCACGCTCTCAATCCCGTGCTCTCGACGTAGCAGCTGTCCAATAACTTCAAATAAACTCTTGTTTGGAAGAAACAAAAATGACCCAGACGGGAGTTGCGTATCGTGGCCACCGAAACGAATATATGCATGAAAAAGTCTCGGTGACCGAATTATGGAATTAGTCTTGAGTAGTGTGGAAATTTCTGTGACCGTACTCCCCTCCTTGATTTTTAATACAGTCTCGGTGACTCTGTCCGTTGGTCGTGAATAGCTCCACAGAGAAAGGAGTACTGCGATCGAAATCGTGATAATGAAATACAAAAAAAAGCTTCGCGCTCTCTTGTTTTGCGTAGTATCAGTTATATCAATAATTGGTGCAGTCTTTGTGCCATTTAAGTCTACTATCATACTGGGAGGTTTGATGGCGGTTCAGATTTCTTGGATTCGATACGGTCAAATGTTGGGGTCTCAGCGACTCCTCCTGGGAAGTGATAAATTGTAGCGAGCTCCTCAGAGTTAAGCACGAAGGGTTTTCGCTTGTAAGGGGCGTAAAAAAATGACCGTCTCACATATGCATCAAAAAGATCTCTCTTTTTTCTATTTAAACGATAATCTTTATAGTCTTGCCATGGGTAGTCAAAACCAGTGGTCTGAGTATGCTTAAATCCATTTAGGGTTTGGGAGCTATACTGTCGAAACGCGCCAATAACTCCGGAAATGTTCGAGGGATCAAAAAATTCTTTTCGTGCGAGATAAATCGTCCGGATTCCACAGTCAAAACCTATCTTAGACAATGAGCGTTCAATTGCTGCCATTGCCTCAAGATCGGTCTTAGTGGGCTTTGCACCATCATCACCTGAATATTTCTTTTGGAGTCCCTTGATCACATTTTTTCCCTCTTCTTTCCAGTCGTGTTTTTTGAACAACTTTCCAGCAGTTTTATATCTATCACCATTTGCCTGCACAAGAATTTGCATCCAAATCTGCTGTCCACGACCGATACTTCCAAGGAGTTCTATGACCGATGTAATAGGGTCACTTTTCTGCTCTTCTTTCATCATTGCCGAATCGAGTTTGAAGTCAACATAGGTTTGAATCGGATATGCGTCTGGCTTAGTAAGTTTATACTCACATCCCCACATACTCCACTCACCCACTTCATGGATATAAGGCGCCAAAGAAACATAGTCTTGTACCTCAAATACTTCAATGGTGGGATACTGCGCATAGATATGACTCTCGATAATTTTTTTAAACTTTGAAGGAGTGCGGATAAAAAATTTTACACTTCCTTCAAGAGAAACCATCTCGAGAGAAAACCATGGGTCCACTTTTCCTTGCCACCATCGTTCGTACCAATTACCACTACCGCCCTGAAAAAGGGACTGCAGTACAAGCTCCATTGCAATAGGAGTTTTGTCTATCGTTCGAGGTAACTTAACTTCAAGCATTACAAACTGAAAATTCTTTCTAATGAAATCTGCCTGAACGTAAGAGAGCCACATCTTTTGCGCGAGCCATACCAAGACAACTGGTGCCCACAAAAAAGCCGACATTGCGAGGAGCTCATAAATCCTAAGAAGAATTACAAAGTAATTGCTTTCAAAAAGTGTTGCGAACGATGAAGTCATGGATAAATTATAGCGTATCTTGGTTGAAATATATACAAAAAACACCCCGTGGGTGTTTTTTGTAACTTACATAATTTATGCTATAGAGTATTTACTGTCCTTGCTTTTCTTGAAATATTTTGGATTCTGCAAGTTAACCAAAATTGTATTTGGTTTGACGTAGCGCTCGCGCATAACCTTGTCTACGATATCCTCCTTGGTGAGCGCCCCATTTTTCTTAATTATTTCACTTATTACGTCACGTACTACTCCCGTTGAGTATCCCCACTCAGAAAGTGCATAAAGACCCCTTCCAACGAGTACAAAGCGCTTGTCCTTGATGAGCTCATTGTGTGTAGTTGCTACATGAGCACGCTTATCAAAGTGCGAACTAATCGCCTTCGCCACCTCTGTAAAATGCATTGGTGAGCCATGTTTACGCAACACAAGAAAAGCATAATCTCGCACTCCACGAGCAGAAACATTTGGTGATGAGGCCATACCCCACTCACCGAGCGGGTTCTTTCCAAGTTTCTTTGAAAGCGAGAGCCAGCGTCGAAGTATTTCCTCATTCTTGTACTCTTCAGAAACATCTTTGAGATGACTCAGGAATCGCTCGATCATTTTTGACTCCTCGATCAAATCCTGGTCAGAAATAGACTCATAGAGTTTGCGTAGCGAGGTGTGAACCAATTCGGCAACTTCAGGGTCAGTTGTCCAGCGATGTGCATATTCATCATCCTCCTTATGTTTGATAAAAAGGTCCCCCAAAACAAGCAGGAAGTGAATGTGATTCTGAATTGATTTCTCAGTTGAGACAGTGCTCAAAAAAGTGCTTTCAGGGACAACAGCACCCATCGCAAGCATGGTGGTACGCAATTCTTCAAAGACGGGTATCTCCTCCTTGAATGCATCAGACTTTCGGATTGTCGTTAGTGCAAAATTTTCTATCTGGCGAACACGTTCTCGTGTGATGCCATAGTTCTCACCAATTGCTTCAAGTGTCATTTTTTTGGACTCAGTACCGAGACCATATCGCTTCGTGAGCACGTCTTGTGCGCGTCTTGGTAAGGCAGAGAGAAAATGCTTTGTTACCAATTTTGGCTTGAACGAAATACTGACATTGCTCATAAAAAAAGTTTCTTAAATAATAAGTGAGAGAACGTGGGATTGACACAGTCCCTTCCGATACGTAGTAATCATAGTTTTAGCACCTCAAAAAATATTGTCAAGCGTAATTAAGCGTCCATTTATGTGCCTTAAATAAGTCATATTTTACAAGGCCAAATCAGGAAATATATTATTACAACACAATGCTCACTATTTTTCCCTGAACGTATATTACTTTTTTAGGCTCTTTATCACCCAGCCACTTTTGTACAATAAGACTCGCGAGAGCAGTTTTTTTAACGACATCTTCACTGGCATTTCGCTCAATGTGAATTGTATCGCGCAGTTTTCCATTAATCTGAACACCAATTGTAACGCGATCAGACTCAATTTTATCTGGGTTAAATGCAGGCCACGTTTCATTATGGATAGAACCGGAATTTTTTAATTCACCAAACAACTCCTCAGCAATAAACGGCGCGAATGGTGCCAAAATCAGTAGTAGCTCACGATAAATGTGGGACGGGACACTGGGCAATTTTTCCAGGTGATTAAGATAAGTCATCATCTGGGCGATAGCGGTATTGAAGGAAAAGGTCTCAATATCCGAACCTACTTTTTTTATAGTTTGATGATGTAAAACCAATGTTTCCTCGTCGATATCCGATTCATCGGTGAGCTTCTCCGTGAGTCTCCACACGCGCTCTATGAATCTACGGGCACCAATTAAATTATTATTTGACCACGTTATTGACTGACCAAATGGCCCCATAAACATTTCATAGACACGCAAGGAATCAGCACCAAATTTATCAACAATATCATCGGGGTTTATGATGTTCCCCCAACGCTTTGACATTTTTCTTCCGTCTTCTGCTTGGATAAGGCCGACATTCTGCAGTCGCAGAAATGGCTCCGGGTGACTGACTACTCCTAAGTCAAATAAAAACTTATGCCAAAAACGCGCGTAGATAAGATGACGCGTTGCATGTTCGGCACCACCCACATAAAAATCTACCGGGGACCACTCTTTCTCCTTCTCCTTGTCTACGAGCACGTCCAAATTTTTTGGGTCAATGTAGCGTAAATAATACCAGGACGAGCCCGCCCACTGCGGCATGGTATTTGTCTCACGGAAAAATAACTTCGCTTTCTGCTCCTCTTTTTTGCACGAAATAAACTCGTTAGCATCGTTTATATATCCAAAGACCTCTACCCAATCCTTGATTCCCGCAAGTGGGCTCTCGCCGGTATCTGTTGGTTCGTAGCTTTTTACGTCTGGGAGTAGGACTGGAAGTTCTGTGTCTGCAACCAAGTATGGCCTACGTTCAGAATCAAAAACAACAGGAAACGGCTCGCCCCAATATCGTTGCCTTGCAAATACCCACTCCTTCAAGCGGTACTGTCTGGTCATTTTTCCCGATATTGAATCCACGATGTTCTTTTTTGCATCCTCTGAAAGTGTGCCAGTAAACTTTCCCGACTGAACTAGTACCCCACTTCCTTCATATGGAATATCGTCAATAAGGAGCTCGAATGCGCGCTTATGTGGAGGATTTGCTATGAGGCGTGCAGCATCCTTTGTAAGCCATTCGACGATAAATTTTCCTTTTTCATTCTCTTCAAGAGTAGTTGCAACTTGTTTTAAGGAGCTTAAACGTACATGCGCCATAATTATCTCCGCGGAAAATGCTTGTTCCTTTGAATAGGCGTAGTACTCATAGTGAAATACTTCTGGCGAAACATAAACTACCTCGGCATCAACATATCCCGTCTCCTCAGCAAGTTCACGTAGAATTGTCGCATTAAACTCCTCGCCAGACTCAATAGTGCCCCCTAAAAAAAGATTTCCACCAAGCTCAGGTTTCCACTTTATTGACAAAATTTTTCCTTCAAACTCTACGACTGCGATAATTTTTTTCTTCTTTTTTCGCTCACCCTTACCAATCACATCGTGGTGTTCAATAATTGGGTCTATTACTGAAACGATTGGGAGCTGAAACTTTTTTGCAAAATCATGATCTCTTTTATCATGTGCGGGAACTGCCATGATGGCGCCAGTTCCATATCCCGAAAGAACGTAGTTGGCAATCCACACAGGAATTGTTGTACCATTCCCTGGATTCACCGCACTTACTCCTGTGTAGATTCCCTTTTTTTCTACAACCTCCTTAAAATCAAATGCTCTTTCCTTTTCTTCTGATAACTGTGTTTCCACAAACTCCCTCACCTCAACACTCGCCTGCCAGCCTGCTTCTATCCACTTCCTTGCGAGCTCAGCGGAAATAGCAAGATAGGTTGCACCAAAAAGCGTATCAGGCCGTGTGGTGAATACTTTTATGCTGTGTTTTAAATCATCCTTGCCGAGGACACTTGATAATGAAAATTCTATTTCAGCACCTTCGCTACGGCCAATCCAGTTACGCTGGCTTTCTTTTATATGTTCTGGCCAATTTAACAGGGAAAGGTCGTCCAGCATTCGGTCGGCGTATTCGGTAATTTTGAGCACCCACTGACGAATGGCCTTCTTTTCTACAGGACTACCACAACGTTCACATTTTCCATTCTCCAAATCTTCATTCGAAAGTCCCGTCTTGTCGACGGGGCACCAATTTATCGGCTCATTACTTTCGTATGCCAAACCTTTTTTGTGGAGTTGTTTAAATATCCACTGGGTCCATTTGTAGTATTCAGGATCGGTGGTATTTATCTCGCGGGACCAATCATAATTAAACCCTAAACGTGAAAGTTGTTCCTTGAATCTGGAAACATTATTCTCTACTGCTGTGCGAGGATGGACTTTATTTTTTAGTGCAAACTGTTCGGCTGGAAGTCCAAAAGCGTCCCAACCCATGGGGTGGAGTACTGCATGCCCCGTCATGCGCTTAAATCGGGAATATATGTCAGTCGCAATGTAACCCTTGGGATGTCCGACGTGAAGACCCTCCCCAGATGGATATGGAAACATGTCGAGAACGTAGGACTTCGGCTTTTTGCTGTCTACTTCTGTTTTGTAGAGTCCAGATTTTATCCATTCTTTCGTCCACTTGTCTTCTATTTTCTTATGATCGTATTCGCGCATGTAGGCTTATAATAGGCGATATTCTGCGTGGTAGCAATAATCCTTTACATTTTCATAAAAAAGAGCAAGATTTATGAAGTTGTTATCTCAGAACTTCTTTCACAAGAATGAGGGGGAGGATCTAAATTGCATATATATACTATTGTTGCTGTTTAATAATTCGTTCAGAAAATTACTAATGAGTTCACTCGTCTTACTTGTAATCCTCTGCGCATCCTGTGGGCTCGTATATCTCCTCTATAGTGAGGCGCGCTGGGTATTTGTACTTGTGCGTTGCTTCATCCACAGTGTTCATTCCATGGATGATACTCGACATACGGCAAAGCAAGCGTCACGAAGAATCGAACCCGCCTTAGCGGGTTTTTTGCATCTCGCACACATAATCTATTCCGGTATTCTCAAGAATACTGGAATAGATTATGTAGAATGTTTGACGTGGAGTTTGGTGGCAGATAATATGACTGCAGTTGACCCAAGTGAGGGAGCGAATGGAGTCGAAACAAAACGCCACGGGCGTTTTTTATATCTTAAATTCAATAACATCGCCGTCTTTCACGATGTACTCCTTCCCTTCTGTCCGGACCAAGCCCTTCTCGCGTGCAGAGCCGTACGAGCCCGCCTCAAGTAGTGCGTTCCACTTAATCACCTCTGCGCGTATAAACTTCTCCTTGAAATCAGTATGAATGGCAATTCCTGCGACGGGGGCGGTAGAATTGTTCTTTATAGTCCACGCCCTCGACTCATCTTCTCCGGTTGTAAAATATGTCATAAGGCCGAGCAACTTATATGCAGCAACAATAAGTTCGTCCACCCCATCCCCAGAAACTCCAAGCTCCTTCGCAAACTCTACCTTCTCTGCACCGACAAACTCATTCAGTTCTTCCTCAATTTTGGCGTCGACGATGACGTATTGGTCTTTGCGTTCATTGAAAAATGACAGTAATTTTACGAAACGCTCGTCATTAAGTTCGTCAAGATTCTTTCCTCCTGCCTTCTTGTTAAGAATATAGAGAATTGGCTTGAATGTTAGCAGGTTGAGGGCCTTCACGATGGGAACTTCATCATCAGAGAGTTCAGCTCTGTTGGCCAATTCCCCCTTATCGAGAAGTGCCTTCACGCGTGTGAGAATGTCAAGCTCCTTCACGGCCAGCTTGTCTCCACGCTTTACGTCCTTGCCGATATTTTCAATTCTCTTGGTGACAGTCTGGTGGTCGGCAATGGCAAGTTCAAGATTGATAGTCATCACGTCTGCGAGAGGATCAATTTTCCCATCCACGTGAACAATGTCCGAGTCATCAAATATACGCACCACTTCTCCTATGGCATCTGTTTCGCGAATATTTGCGAGAAATTTGTTGCCGAGCCCCTCACCCTCGGATGCACCTTTCACAAGCCCGGCAATATCGACAAATTCCACGATCGCAGTAACAGTCTTTTTCGAATGAGAAAACTCCGAAAGTTTGAAGAGGCGTTCATCTGGTACTTCAACGACCCCGACAGACGGGTCAATGGTCGCAAATGGGTAGTTAGCAATAAGCACCGCCTTTTTTGTGAGCGCCTTAAACAACGTGGATTTCCCCACATTCGGCAACCCCACAATTCCTACTGATAGTGACATATTTTTGTTATGAGCGAAGTGAATTAGAAAAATTGAAATGCCCGCGTGGTAGACATGAGTGCCAGTATAGACGATTTGGGGAGAAGAATCTAGGAATACCCCCACCAACGATGGCGGATTTGCCAATCGGAATTATTTCGACACATGAATCAGCAATCAATAGTGATTAGCCCTGCCGAATCTCGCCTTCAGCAAGGTCAGGTAGAAAACAAGGCACTTCAATGTATCGTGCTCCGTCAAAATTGCATGCTGGAAAATATACCTTGAGTATAATTCTCGGAATTAGAGGCGAGACTGTGCCGAGAATTTCTCCCCCCACAAACTTATTTGAAATAGTGATTAGTCCCAGTAGTGCGACAACAATCGCAAGCATGTATATATACCTCTTTTCTTGCTTATTCATCATGGAATAATTCTATCACACCCACTCCCGTTAGCGTTTTGCCAAACGGGATTATTTCAACATACTATTTTCCTAATCAAATGTACTTATCCGCGCTTTATTACACCAACAAACTACCTTTGTTTCATGAGTTTTTGAATCTGGGGAGCGTACTCCTTCATGACTGACATGCTTGCCATGGTTTCATTGGCGCCGGCGTCTGTTTTCTTTTTAATTTTAAGCGCAATCTCCTCAAAGAGTTTTGGGTTCTTTGTGACGAGAGTCATAATAAGGTCGCGCTGCTCCGGAGGAAGGTTCTTGAGCTTATTCTCCATCAACTTTCTCATCAAAAATTCTTTAAACATAATTGTATTGTAAATTATTAATTTCAGGGAATCGAAAAAAGACTGAGTGAAACTCAAATCTCACTTTCGAACTAGTCAGATAATCCGCGTTTCTCAAATTCTATCCTAGGTGAGAATACCTAGACGTGTTTTTATCTTTTTTACTACGTCCTCAATATTCCAATCCGACTTTACAAGAAAATCATAAGAACCCGCTTCGGTTGCCTGCGCGACCTTCTCTGGGTCATTGATGTTGGTGAGCAAAATTACTGCTGCACTCGCACCATACGTGGGTTCCATTCTCAGTTTTTCAAGCATCGTAAGTCCATCCATTACCGGCATCATCAAGTCGAGAAGTATGAGATCGGGATGTTCGGCAATCGCAATATCGAGCCCCTCCTGTCCATTTTTTGCCTGAAAGACAGTAAAACCCTCAAACGCTAAAATGTCTGAAACGGCATTTCGGAGTGGGGCCTCGTCTTCTACTATGAGTATTTTTTTGTCTGCGTATACACCTGGCATATAAATATAGTTAATTAATTTCCCCTACTTCATTTTGGAGCGAATATTCAATATCGTCAATTATCTGCATTATATTATAATCCGCTTTCGTATAATAGCTATTTACCCCAAGCTGTATATAAGCGCGCACATTGCCATCAGAGGCTGTATTTGAGACCACAAATATGGGTATTTGCTGCCATTTCGGGTTGTTTTTGACCTTAACCACAAAATCGAGACCTGACCCGGTACCAAGTAAATAGTGATCTAGCCATATGACGTCGACGCCACCGAGACTCTCGAGCTGAGTGAGTCCATCAGTTATGGTCTGCACAACAATTGGTTGGAAATTTCTCTCTACGAGCGCATCGCGGACCGCCATGGCGAGCTGTCTTTCGTCTTCGAGTACGAGTACCTTTTTTTGTTTTGATTCTGTCATATATATTTTAGTTAAGTCCCCTCATGCCTGATTTCTTAGACATACCAACTAGTGGTAGCGTAACGTGGAAGGTCGTACCCTTATTCTCGTCAGACTCAAACCAAATTTTCCCTCCTGACGACTCTACAATGGCCTTGACGATATACATACCCAAGCCAGTTCCCTCGGTATCTTTTTGGCGTACATTGTCCGCGCGGAACAACTTTTCAAAAATCTTTGGTTGCTGATGTTTTGGAATGCCGTATCCATTATCTGACACGCGAATATACAAATTCTCCTCAATAGTACGAATCTCAGCAATGATATGACCCTCAGGTTGCGTATACTTTACGGAATTCGAAAGGAAGTTTTGAAATACTATGCGTATAAGCTTGGGGTCAGCTTTGAATGTGGCAGGGGCACCCGTAAATATTTTCTCAACGGTCTGCTTTCTTTCGATAATCTGTGGTGTGAGCTCGAGAATAACGCTCTCACAAATTTCAACCAGAGAGACCGGCTCTGGCTCAACAGCAAATGTACCAAGGTCAATTCGCGATACGTTAAGTAGTGCATTAACCAACTCAACCATGCGCAAATTACCTGCATAGATTTCCTTCACATATTGTCGCTGTTTGTCATTGAGCTCTCCGACATACTTCGACAAAAGCATTTCTGAATACCAACGAATTGCCGATAGCGGGGTGCGGAGCTGATGTGAGGCAAGGGACACAAACTCGGTTTTTGCTCTGTCTACTTCCTTGCGTAGTGTAATATCCTGGCACAATGAAACATAGAAAAGTGTCTGGTTACCCTCCTGAATCGGCGCGATAGACAACTCAGCCTGATAGATTGAGGCGTCTTTGCGCTTATTTATAATATCCTCTGTATGAAATGGATATCCCGAGTTAATTTTTTCCCACAGAGCTACATACACATCACTCTTGGTATCTTCACTTTTGAGTATGCGGTGATTTCTTCCCAACACCTCTGCTTCAGAGTAACCATTGAGGGTCATCCATGCGGGGTTTACATAAACGATAGCCCCATCAGGTGTTGTAATAGAAACGGCTTCCGTTGATGAGTCAACGGCCTTTTGAAACTTCCGCACATTCTGAACTTCCTGCTCTATTTTATTGGTAGCCTCCTCAAGCTCGAGCGTTCTACTCTCGAGGACCTCCTGAACACGCATGACATTCGTAATATCCTGCGAGACTCCGGACATCATCGTCGGACTTCCCGACTGGTCGAGTATAGCCTTCCCCTTTGCCTCTATCCATACATACTCACCATTTGAACGACGCATGCGATAGGTAATCGAGTAGGGCTCAGCTCTTTTATCAAGATTGTACTCAATGGTACGCTTCAAGCCTTCCACGTCTTCGCTGTGCGTGTTTTGCCACCAAAAATCGATGCTTTCTACTTTATCTCGATCGGGATATCCAAGCATGGACATCATACTTCCGGACAAAAAAAGTTCGCCCCTTTGTACATCGTATTCCCAATAGCCGAGCGCACTTCCCGTGAGCGCATGAACGTATCGCTCACTCTTTCCAGCAGTTTGAGTAATTGCACCACTTGCGAGAGTCACAAACTTTATATATCCAGGAAAAACGATGAAAACAAGTAATGCGACAAGTAACGATTCGACAGCGAGTGCCCCCACAATGACGGGGACGAGGTACGTCGACAGTGATGTGGTCGGAAGAACAAACAGTAGCCAACCAATACTCACAATTCCAGAAATCAAAACTATCGGCAAAAGAACAAGCAGAAGTCTTCCTCCTCGAGGAACAGCCGCATCGCGCAATATTCGCTTTCCAGATTGTAAGGGTTCTTGCTCCATTTACTCCACGACTCTACGTGTGTTCATATTGTATCACAGGTCTTACTTGCGTAAATCCTAAATGGCTGTAGTTTAGTAACTGGACGATCATTAACTACAAAGTGAACCAGGAGAAATGTTAATGCCAAGATTCAGAGGTCATCTTGCCGCGGTACCAAAAACGAGAGCACCATCCGCTTTGGTGGTTACAAAAACTCCTTCGACCACGTTGTACGTGCTCGACACCAACGTGCTCATGCATGATCCTTCGTGTATTTTTCGCTTTGAAGACAACGATGTATTCATCCCGATGGTTGCGCTTGAAGAATTGGATGGCCACAAAAAAGGTCTTACTGAAGTTGCGCGTAATGTACGACAGGCTGGGAGAGACCTTGATGCGCTCACCTCGCACTTTCACGGACCTGGTGCAAATAATATGTCCGAGGGAATACCCCTTAATGCGACAGGTCATGCTGAGGCCACAGGAAAACTATTTTTTGAGACGGTAATTGGTGACAAAAAGACTCCTCGAGGACTGTCGACCGCCAAGGCGGACAACCAGATTCTCGCCGTCGCCGATTCGTTGATTAAGAATAAGCATTTGTGTGGTCGCAGGGTTGTGCTGGTAACCAAGGACATTAACATGCGCATCAAGGCGCGCATCCTCGGCATACCCGTTGAGGATTATCGCAATGACACAGTCATTGAGGACATCGACCTCCTCTATTCTGGTTCCCTTGAATTGCCAAGTGACTTCTGGGAGAGGCAACCCACGAGAATGAAAACCTGGAAGTCTACGAATGGACTGAATTATGAGATTTTCGGAGAAATCTGTAATCAGATGCACGTCAATCAGTTTGTATTTCTTGATTCATCCAGTAAGCCTTTCTACGCCGTAGTAAAAGAAAATGGCGGTACTGGGCGTGCGGTACTTGAGGTGCTGACCGATTACAACTCATCGAAAAATTCCGTCTTCGGCATTAGTGCTCGGAACCGCGAGCAGAACTTTGCACTCAACATGCTCATGAATCCTGAATTGGATTTTGTTACCTTGGTTGGGTTGACGGGATGCGGCAAAACACTGCTTACACTTGCGGCCGGTCTTGCTCAAACCGTGAATCAAGGCAAGTTCGACGGCATCATCATGACACGTGCTACCGTCCCTGTTGGTGAGGATATTGGCTTTCTTCCTGGTACCGAAGAGGAGAAGATGGGACCTTGGATGGGGGCTCTGGAAGATAACCTCGATGTGCTCCTTTCTAATCCGGCGACGTTGGCGAGTAGATACTCCAAAAAACCCGGTCAATCTCAAGACCCTCGACTTCAAACCAACCTGAGAGATGTGGTGAAAGTCAAATCCCTCAGTTTTATGCGCGGGCGTACTTTTCTCAACAAGTTTGTCATCATTGACGAGGCGCAGAACCTTACACCAAAGCAAGCGAAAACACTCATCACGCGCGCGGGTCCGGGAACCAAAATTGTGCTTCTTGGAAACCTGGCCCAAATTGATACGCCGTACCTCACCGAAGGGAGCTCGGGCCTTACCTACACCGTGGATAGATTTAAAGACTGGCCACATGGTGGTCACATCATCTTTAGGCAAGGCGAACGTTCAAGATTGGCGAACTTTGCAGAGAAGATACTCTAACAGCAAACCGGATCATCTGATCCGGTTTTTTATCTACTTATAGATGAGTTCTATTTTTTGCTTGTCTTTCATCAAGAGATCACGATATTCGGTTGATACTACTCCATCAACTTTCATAACGAGTGTGTGCGTGTCGTCGATGGGGTTTCCCATGAAGCTCGTGGCCGTCCACTCTTTCCCCCAGATATCAAAAAATATGCCAAGTTTTGTGTCTGTCTTTTTTACAAGTCCCTCAAACTCAAGATGTAGAGTCCCATCCCCCTCATCGTGTGTGTGTATTGGCTTGTGCACCGCCCCGAGACCTACGCCATTCTCAATTGTTTGCGGGATATCATTTATGGTAATTGAAAGAATTGGATGATAGTGGATTCCTGCATCCGATACAACGTCGGCACCGCCAACTCGTGGCGCAGTAACAGCAAAGTATATGAGCACAATAGCTACTGCTCCGACGACGGACCATACAATGGATTCAGTGTATTTTTTGGGCTGATTTTTTGACATGATGGGTTAATTACTATGATTTGAGCAATTATATACAAATTCTCCAGAGAGTGGCAATTGACAGCCTGTCACGGCATGATATGACAAATAGAGATTACGGAAAATGGGAGTCCGATTTGCAAGGAATATATCGCTTTGATGGTTATTGCGTAGGTACCACTGAAAGACTCTGTCGCTGGTGTGAGAAATTCACAGGCAAGTCAAACTATTATTGGTTAAAGATACTGACGGGTTTCTATTCCCTGTTTTTACTTTTATGGATTCTTATTTTTGAGCGTTACGGGATAGGAGTGCAATCTCTGCACAACTTTTCACTACTACTTGTTGCTGCTTGGTTCTTCTATATTTCGTTCATATATTGTGATGGGGAGCTGGAGCGCGCGCGAGACAGAGTACATTTTCTTGAGAAAAATCCTAGCATCCTCCATAAAAAAATAATTGCATTGCGACTTTCGGTACTAGTGTCCGCCGTTGCAACAACTGGATTCTGCATTTGGGTAGCTATCGTCTTTAATGTTCCTCTATACGCGTATCTCATTTTTGCTCCGTTTTGTATTTCTCCAATTGTTTTTTGGTTGTGTCTTCTCCTTGACGCCTGTGACCCATTACCAGTTCCCACTAAACCCGCTATAAACTAACAGCGGTTTTTTTACATTTTTATTATTTCCTCCCAAGGGAGGCCTGTCTTTCCAAAGTGCCCATATGATGCTGTTTGCCTGTATATTGGTCGACGAAGATTGAGGTGCTGTATTATCGCTTTCGGCCGAAAATCAAATCGTAACTTTACTCGCTCGCTAATATCTTCCCCTTCTTCATTCACGACAGAAATCATGAGTGGCTCTTTGTGCCCTATCGCATATGCTACCGCAACCGTTGCCTCTTTTGCAAAATTATTTGCTACGAGGTTCTTGGCAACATACCTTGCCATATATGCCGCTGATCTATCGACCTTCGTCGCGTCCTTACCCGAAAATGCCCCTCCTCCGTGCGCTACAAGCCCCCCATACGTGTCCACCATAAGCTTACGCCCTGTCAGGCCAGTGTCTGCCTCAAACCCGCCCTGCACAAAACGTCCGGTTGGATTAACGAGCACCTCTACGCGGCTGACACTGCCAATAATCGGAGTAATGAGCTTCTCTATTATCCTCTCCCTAATCTCGCTGTGAGTTACATCCTCCTTGTGCTGAGTTGAGACGAGGACTGTACGCACCTTCCCCGCCTCTATTGTGACTTGAGCCTTTCCATCAGGCAAAAGCCATGAAATCTCACCCGACTTCCGTAGTCGAGATAGTCCAGATGTGAGCTTGTGCACGATGGTCAGTCCGCTGGGCAGGAATTCAGGGGTCTCGTTGGTGGCATATCCATACATAATTCCCTGATCCCCTGCGCCGTCCTGGTCAACACCCATGGCTATATCGGGAGACTGCTGTACAACGCGCTCAATTATTTCAAGCTCGTCACCATATCCAATGTCCCGATAAACTTCTTGCGCTATTTTTGTTGCGCTTATAGTCGCATCACTCGTGAGCTCTCCGCCTATCACCAGTAAACCATGCGCGCCGAAAGATTCTATTGCTACTCTGCTTTTAGGGTCTTGAGCAAGGCAAGCGTCGAGAATTGCGTCTGATATTTGGTCACACATTTTATCTGGATGACCCTCTGTCACACTCTCCACCGTATATAAACTTCGTAAATTCGCCATAAAAGAAAAAATAATAAATAACAATTGGTCAAAGAAAATTGAATGAAATTCGCGGCGACGAGGTCGTCGTGTTCGGAAGGACTTACTTGAGTAAGTTCTCCGGACCGACGACCGAAGTCAACAAAGAAGTTCGACAATTTTCAATGACCAAAAAACAAAAAAGCCCTCCCGAGGAAAGACTTTTTTGGTTGCCATTATTCCAACCACATTCATCTTCCCCTTTGGGGATTGGATTTAGCACCCTTCCTTTCCACAAAGGTGGTTGCTGGCGGGATCATAGAGCCAATTCTCTCATCCGCACTCTCGATAAACTCACTATTTGGTTGTACGACAATTATAACAACGCTCCGTAGTACGCAAGTAGCACAATATTTTGCTAATGTGCACAAGCTGTGCATAGCCTGTGTATAGCATGACCAACGAAGTCAAAATAACCTTATGACTACAGGTTGAGCAGAGTATTCACAAAACCTCTCTTGGTTTGAGGTAATCCATATGTATTTGCGCCATCAGTACCTTTTTTGAACAACAAGACAAGTCCAAATATAAAGTTGAGCATTGGGACAAGTAGCACAAGCACGAGCCAGCCACTCCAATCATTGTCATGAATCCGACGAATTGAGAGTGAGAAACCTAAGGGAAAAGTAACAATGTATGTTGCATACATTATATAGGCGAATACTTCATCAAAAAAGAATGCCCCAAGCCCCAAAACGATTAGTAGTAGGATGTTGCAACCTAAGAAAATCATACTCGTAACAAAATAATTCCAACGCGATAGTCGGCCTTCAAAAAGTCCCCCGATGGAGAATTCACGTTTCTGATTTGTCGACAGAATGCCAGTCATTACTTCTGAAACGTTTTCATCTTTCCATCCCTGAGCGAGTAGCGCTCCGCGAATCGCTTCATCGGTAACTCCGCGAGCACGCTCACCTGCTACATACGTCACTATTTGTTCATTCATATATTTATTATACAGAAAAAATATCACAAGAGATACTTGTTGTGGGAAAAATACTGCCCAAGGTTGCTGAGCGGAGTGTTGAGTACTAGCCGAACATCAGGACATAAGCTTCAAGGCCTGGTGTCTCTGGGGTAAACACAAGGGTGTGCTCACCATAGGTATCACCTTTTACAATATCGTAGATGCGCTCTTCGGTCACGAAAATGTAACTCTGCCCCTTTTCCTCGCGTACGTCAGCTCCTGCTCTCGCCCCAAGTGGTCCTCCATCTAAAGTAATATACACTTTCGTTGTTTTTGAGGACCCAAGAGTAGCATAGACATTTTTTGCATTATAACGGTACGTTATAGCACACTGTTCTATCGAAGACCTCGCAAAATCACCAGTAAACTCCCAAGAACCTGAAAGATAGAGCTTGTTGAGTAAAACAGTAGAAATAGGCTTCATGTCCTGTATTCCCATCCGATGTGCTATTCCGTTTGAAAGTCTTGAGTTTAAAACGGCTCCAAAAAATGTCTCTGGACTTTGAACCATGGGGTGTTCTACGCGAATCACCCCTCCAGGTGTCTCAAATGGAGTAAATGGTATTTCGGATACACCTAACTTCTTCGCCCTCTCGGATAGTAACTGTTGGATACGCGCATCGATAGTGTCATAGCTTCCCTCGCCACGGAACACTGAAACTACCTTGCCATGAATATCAACAAGAAATGTCGTGGGCCACTCGCGACTCTCCCATGCCTTAGCGTTCGCAAACTGACTATCAAGCACAATGGGGTGAATGACACGATGCGTAAAAGCCATCTTATCTACGAAGTCTTTAGTTCTATCAAATGCAAATCGTGGCGTGTGCACGGTAATTACCGATAGTCCACTATTGCGGTACTTTTGATGCCAATTATTTAAATAAGGAAGTGCACGCACGGAATTAATTGAACTATAATTCTGAAAACTCAACACTATTACATTCTTTCCGACTAAGTCCTGAAGTTTAAATGGTTCTGAGTTCGCAAAGCCCGTTGGCAAACTCAGTTCGAGGGCGGATTTTCCAAGTAAGGCTGATGAATTATCCACCTTCTTAAGAGGTGCCCTTGGCGCCGCACTGGTTTTCCTTGCGTCTTCTGCATTCACCACTTGGCTGACCTCGACTACCACAGAGGGGGTATTTGCACTTTCATTTTTGGTTAAGGATTCGCTTGCAATATCAACGTTGCGATATGACTCACGCACATACAGTCCACCAAAAATGACTACGAGTAGTATGAGTATGCCCGTAAAAAGAAAGTGGTATTTTTGAAAAATCATATTATTAGATTAAATAACTCCTCGTGTAAATCCTAATGCAAAATTAAGAAGCACTATTGCCAGTATAATCGCGATAAGCAGGACTGCGTTTGCAATCATGTGGGGGTATTGTATGCGAATCTTGATAAACACCGCGAGACCGAGAGCGACCGTAAGTAGTGCAGCGAGGAGTAGCAAGATGTTTGTAATAAAACTCCTTGGTGAAGCTATCATTTTTTCTATAATGCTTGGCTGCACAAATGCTGTAGCTGGAGCTATGACGGCCCGTGGGTCGTCATTTAGTATTGATGTAGTCATGGTCGCGCTCGCTGGGATATCAAGTTTTCGTGTTTCTGTACCAGCTACCGACTCCACTGGCGCTACGGGCATATCTACCTCAGCATCAACTACGTCAAGTTTCGTCATGGGCTTTGGGGGTGGGGTGCTCGTCACTTGGGCTATTTTTTCAACCACAACTATCGGGTTAGTTTCCTTTTTGTCTTGTGCGCCAGCGATGTTCGGGCTGACTTCAGCAGTCGGTGTGCTCGATACTGCAGCGAGTAGGTTACTTGCCGATGTTGTTGCTCCCGGTATATCTCTCGCCACCTGGGATGGCCTACCAAATTCCTGAACTACGAAAATCGCGCTCTTCCCTTTGTATGTACCCACAGCGGTTGCGATACCTATTTCAGTATAGTTACCATTCAAAATATTTGCCCTGTGTGTTGGTGAGCGCATCCATGAGTCGGTGACGTCTCTTGAATCAATAAAATTTACCGCAAGATTTTCCCCTGCAGCGGCATAGTCATATCCCGCTTCGCGAAAAAAATACCAAGGCGTTTTACCGTCCGGAGTATTGTGTGCAAAGTACCCTTTCTCTGCCATGTCGTTGGCTTTCAGTTGTGCAGCTTTCTCAAGTGTCGCGTTTACCGCAAGTTCACGTAAGCTATCCTTGTTACGCTCTCCGTTTGTCTGCTCAACAAGGACTGAGGCGAATATGGCGGCAAAATTGTCACTGCGGGGAAGTATAAAAGTAGTCCCCAATAAGTAGGACCCCTCGAGCACAAGAACCATAAGCAGAAGCGCCAAAACGACCTTAAGCCGAAGAAAATGCGGCTGATATGCATTTCCTTCATGGGGAATGAAGTGATCTTTGAGTATCCTTCTCACTTTCATATTATAGCATAAATTTTAAAAATATACAAGCAATTCCTAAATGAGCGAGGCGGTACTTGATATTTTGACGATCTATTCTTCCCCCCATTCCAGCATACGCGGTGGTAGTGATGAAGTTGTGGTGGAAAGCCCTGCAAGGTCATGCCACTCCATAGGGACATAGTTGATGGTAGTATTTCCTGAAGTCTCGATCGAGCTTACCGGTCCGACCGAAATAAGCGCTCCGTTGATCGTGTTGTTTCCGGAACCAAATGACGTAGAACCGCGCACATACACGAGTCCGTTGATGGTCACCCCGCCAGAGATCCGGAGATCACCTTCACACACCACTGCGGCAAAAGTCCCTGTTGCAGTATATGTTCCGCCGCCGGAAAGTCTCAAGTCCCCCTTCCCGTACAGTGAGCCCAAAAGTGTCGTACCCTGGATATTTGCCTCACTATCGGTGTCATCAATAAAGACGATCGCATCTCGCGTTTCATTTCCTAGGAATAACTCGGCAGTGTCATCGGTAGTATAAAGTGTTCCGGCACTTGTAGCAGCATCGCGATAATCTTGCTCTGTTATTTCCGGAGGAGGGATAACGGCGACGCTCGTAGTTGCCACAGTTCCTGTTGCATGATCTTCTCCAATCACCTCTACGGGGCTATAGACATTACCGTAGATGTCAGTACTTCCCCCCAGGCTGATCGTATCGTTGGCAAAAATACTGCCGTTGATCTCGGTGTTTCCTGTTGCGGAAAAAGTAAAATTTGAATAGATGGCATGATCAAAGGCTAGGCCTTCCGCAAAAACTGTAATCCTCCGGGTGACATCACGATTGGTGTTACCATCAGTCCCTTTTCCGTGAATAGTGAGATAGGGCCAATTTGCTGGCCAGTTTTTTTCGACAACAATATCCCCGCTCATGTCATTGAGGGTAAGGGATTCGTTTCCTACATATTCTGTTCCGGAAAATGAAGAAATATATCGATAGACACCCTCAAGCGCGGCAGATTCGGCGGTGTTGAATGTTTTTGTTCCGGAGCGCACGAGGCGATCGCTGGTGATGTCGTGTACCGTATTGGAAGCCAGAACAAGTACCGCGCCAAGCGAGAATACCCCAAGGGTAAATATAGTCATTAGGGTGAGTATTCCTCTTTCTTGTGACGCAGTAATCGATGTTTTTTTCATATAGGTTCTATCGTCGCAATGCAACGCTTGTCGTCGCAGAATACTGTTTCGGATGCGAGCCGGAGGAAAGTGTAAATCCGTACTGTACCGAGCGTGGAAGCGATTTATACCAAAATGTATTTACGGCAACATCGTCCTCGTTCACTTTTTGACCGCTGATAAAGAGTGAAGATGAAGACCAAGTAAGATCAACACTACCACTCGCCGAGACAATGCGGAAGGATGTACTCGAGAGCGGGGTTACGCTAGACGCTTGACGCAAACGATATGACGTGTTATCCGTGATGAACGACGCGGAAGAGGTCAGCCTGCTCGTTAGGGCGGTAGAATTGACGTGTTTTAATACAGAAATTGAGGTAGTGATCATGAGCACGCTTACCAGTGAGCCGATGCCGAGCGCAAGAACTTTTTCTAGAATGAGAAAACCGCTCTCACCCAGTGGGTATCCGGGTGTTTTATTTTGTTTTTGAAATTTAAAATTGATATACATATATCTCATATTCACTATTTCGCACGCCCCCTCGATCCTGCCACGTAGTTCGCACTATTGCCTTCTTTGTTTGTGTATCGAGGGTTGCGCTGGGGGTTCCCGACGCGACGATCGGTCTTGATGCTATTGAAATATCTCGGTACACCTCCTCAAAGTAAAGTATCCGGCTGTAACCACCCGGAAGTGTTTCGTTTCCAGTGATGAGTTGCCATGCGTTGGTTAAGTTTTCTGGGTGACAAGTGGAAGGCGACATGCATGTTCCGGAAAAGATCGCAGTAGAGTTTGACTGTTCGAGATCACGGAGAGCCTCCACTGCCTCCTTTGCATAAAGTTCACCAGATAGACGTGCCTGCCCGGTACTTGCGATGGCGGAAGAGCGAATGACGAGTGAAAGAAGCGTGACAATGAACACGGCGCCGATGGCTATTCCAATGAGCGCCTCGACAAGCATGAACCCCGAGTGGGTGGTTGCCTCAGGATAATGTAAAGATGCTTTATTGTTATGAATGGAGATCATGGAGCGTAATTTATGCTTCCCGTCTCTTTAATCTGTGCGATTCGCGTTTCCCCACTTCCATGAAGAAGTGTTATTGTGCTTGTCGCGGTGGGTTTTCCCGTAATGCGTTCAAAAATGATTGTTGCTACGGTTGAGGAGAGTGTAACAGACGGAGAGAGCAGGTACGTGTGATTACTCGGGTCAGTAGGACTGTATGCGCTTCCTGAAAAAAGCACTACTTCCTCGCTTGAAAGGTGTACCCCATGACTCGTGGTACCAACCCCGGAGAATGATCGTGTACGCGCGGATTCGAATGCGCGAATGATTGTCGCTTGATTGTCATCGAGTGCACCTCGCGCACGCATTTTATTCCCGGAGGCAGCTGCAAGGGAGGCAAGCATGAGGGTGATGGCCATCACCGTAATGACTTCGAGCATCGAAAAACCCCCCACCTCGGTGGAAATGAATCTCGTGCTATCGGTGTGCCGTGCGTTCCTCATAGTTAAATGACTTCTGAGACTTTGTAGATCGGTGCAAAGATCGAAAGTGCTATTCCTCCGACGACGACCCCAACTACTAAAATAAGTATTGGCTCTAGAACAGAATTCATCAGCTCAACTCGGTGATGTACAGAGCGCTCAAAAAACCTAGTCAAATGATTGAAGCTTTCGTCGTATTTCCCGGCCTGCTCACCAACCTCAAGCATGCGGCGAGTCTGAAGATCAAAAAGATGCGGGTAGTTACTGAGTGCCTCCGACAGCGGTGCGCCATGAAGGAGTGCGGGTCCGACCTGCCTGATTGCCTCTTGATAGGCGACATTGCGCATCGTTTTGTTCGCAACTTCAACTGCATAAAAAAGAGACACACCACATGCAAAAAGCGTTCGGAGTGCCCTAAAAAATCTCACCTGATTGTATTCTTTGACGAGCAGACCGAAAACAGGGACGTGAAGTATCGCTTTGTGAAAAAACAATTTTCCACCCTTTGTGCGATTGATCGCGACGATCACGCTGATGGATCCGACGACTCCAGCGATGACCAAGAGCGGATGTTCGCCGATGATACGTCCGACGCCAAGGAGAGCCCTTGTTAAAAACGGCAACTCCGCTCCAAGCTCGTCGAACATCGCAACGATTTTGGGAAGCACTGCCACAATGAGCAGCACCGAAACGATGACGAGTACAGTGAGAATGACGAGCGGGTACATGATAGCACCAACCACACGTCGCGTAATTTCATAGTCACGTTCCAGATTATCGGAGATCTCTCCGAGCGTAGTTACCATGTCCCCTGTCATTTCCGCCACGCGAATAGTCTCCGCGATGTGTTCTTTGAAATGGCTTGGATGTGCGTGCATCGCCTGCGAAAGCGGGCTCCCGCCTTCGACGCTATTACGTATACTGGTGATGATATTTCCTCCGGAGAGCGTTCGTGATTGTTCCGTGAGCACATCGAGTGCGGTGGACACCGGCATTCCGACCCCAAGCATTGCGGAAAAATTTCTGTAGAACATGATCTCTTCAAGTGAGGAAAACCCTCTGCCAAAAGATATTTCAATCTGGCGTAAACGCTCGAATACTGAATTCTGCGAATTAAGGAGGAGAATCGTCGCTTCCTCTTTTTGGAGTGTCCGTTTTGCAAACCACTTCACCGGTGCTTCGATGGTGCCAGTACGTACCCGCGCGTCTTTATCTATGATGCGATAATGATATGTTGCCATATTAGTTTTGTTTTGTTGAGCGGAGCACTTCCTCAAATGTTGTTTCACCAGCAAGGACCTTTTCGACTCCGTCATAGACCATACTTCGGAATCCACCCTTTTCGGCCTCGGTAGATATATCTGCGCGTGACGCATGTTGAAGTACAAGAGCGTTGATCGCGGGTGATGCTTCAAAAAGTTCATAGATACCGACACGTCCACTGTATCCTGTATGAAGACATTTTTCGCATCCCTCTCCGTACGCGACATCTTGTTTCGCGAGATTTTCGAGTGAAGACCCGCCAGCCTTAAGCACGCGAACGAGGTCTGGTCGCTCCGCGATTTTCGCGATCATGTGTTCCTCGATCTTTTTTTCTCCTTGCAGTTCCGGCAGATACGACGGACTAGGCGTTGGGCAACGATGAGGTTGACAATCGAGGCGACCACGAAGTCCTCGACTTTCATTTCGAGAAAACGAGTAAGCGCACTCGGGGCATCGTTGGTATGCATGGTGGCAAACACGAGGTGTCCAGTGAGCGCTGCGTTTGTCGCCATACTCATTGTCTCGATATCGCGGATCTCGCCAATCATGATAATATCCGGATCTTGTCGTAGGAGTGAGCGTAAGCCGCTTGCAAAGGTGAGCCCTATGCGGGTGTTCACCTGTATTTGATTGACGCCAGAGAGTGCATATTCGATCGGATCTTCAAGGGTTGAGATGTTGAGATCGGCCTTCATGAGCTTTGAAACAAGCGCGTAGAGCGTCGTTGTTTTTCCCGATCCGGTTGGGCCTGACGCAACGATCATCCCATAGGGCTTATCAATATTCCTCATGATGATCTCTTGCTGCTTCTTGGAGAATCCCAGCACATCCATATCGAGGTCTTTATTAGAATCAGTAAGAAGTCTGAGCACCGCCTTTTCTCCGTAGAGGGTAGGGACGATGGAGACACGGAAAGAAACCCCCGTATTATCTTGTTCAATACGACCGTCTTGCGGAAGACGACTCTCGTCAATTTTCAGATTGGCAAGAACCTTGAGGCGTGCGATCGCCGTAGTATGTAGGGTTTCCGAGAGTCGAAAAATCTCATGCAGACGTCCGTCTATGCGGAGACGGACAATAGTCGTACCACGCGTTGGCTCTATGTGAATATCACTTGCCTTTCTTTCGAGAGCACAGGTCAAGAGGAGGTCAATAATGCGTGAAATAATGTCACCCGGTCAGTGTGATGCGGAAAGTAGTTCCTCTATCTCTTTGCAGTAGTCTCGCCTGTTTCCCCCGATCACAAAGTTTATCTCTTCAGTGGTCGCTAAATAGAGACGTGCGTTCACCTTGAACTTTTTAGCGATGAATTCTTGAAGGGCGACACGTGAGGCATCTTCGGTAGCAATCTGTACGATATCCCCTTCTTGCCCAAAAACGAATGCGCGCAATTCGCACATAACATCGTGTGAAATAAGGTCGAATACCACTTTCTCTGGCATCGTCATACTCATCGATTCGGGAAGCCTCTCCGTTGCGAGCTTTAGCTTGTCTATTTTTTTGTTGGTGATATTCATCATATTGTTGCGCAAAAGCACACTGTGTGCCCTGCCTTGTTGCTGTTTGAAAAACTCGATATACAGAGATTTCAGCTGGTGGAATTATACAACAATTTCGACTTTTATGCAAGCCCAAATCAAAACTCATTCAATTTGGACGAGTTTTGATCTAACGACTTCGTCCTTGTGGAGTTTTATTGCAAACCCTGGTCAGCGACAAGGCTAGGCATCGGCTCAACGAGTGAGGTACATTTCATGAGGTTGATGGCGTGCTTGGTCGTTTTATAGACAACACCTGTTCCCTCTTTTAGTTCCTTAATCGAGTGTCCCGCATCAATCCATGGCTTAATGATAGTTTCACTATTTGCCACCTGGAACTTCTTTACCCACTTTTTCGTGAGCGATCCGAAGTGTCCTGAAACTGGGAGATTTGCACTCATTGTTTCATTCAGGAATGTTTGGAGGCGTTTCACATCTTCCACGTTATTTGCTTTCCTGCCGAGCTTCATGTAGGTCGTGATGTGCGCCGAGCAACTTGCAGGGAGCGGGAGCTCAGGCTCAGTCGTAGCCGCACCCAAGACTTCTCCTGGTGTAGATGTAGCTTGGGGAGTCCCTCCACCACCGGGAAGCTGACACTGACCGTCATCTTTATTTGCTAGCGAGTTGAAGTTAGTCGCAGAAGGATTCGTACATCCCCAGTAATCAAACGTCGAGCTTCCACCACCTCCGCCACCCGATGGAGGTGTGTTGTCGACACACTCGTCTCCTACGAGAGTCTGGCTTTCTGTGCACTGTCGCACTACCACAGGAGTTCGACAAGTGAGTGACACGTCATCGAGATACGAGCCGAGTGAGGTGGCGGTGCCGAGATCTGCAAACTCAATCTTTACCGTTGCTCCAGTTCCACTGAAGGTGCGAGACTCGCTGGACCACTCCGTATCACCAGAAGTGCTACCGCGGGAAAGATCTGCACCGAGTGCAACGTCATCCTTGCGCACCTGAATAGTATTGTCTGCGGCATCGGTGCCAGGGCGAGGTGAATATTTGAAGGAAAGCGTATATTCCTTTCCTGCTATAGTCGGAATGTTTTGCCAAATTCTCGTGGGTGCATTTCCATCTAGCTCTGCGAGGTTTTCGCCTTCTGCGGGAGTACCTGCGGCATGGTCTTGGATTTCAACACCAGGAGCTGACTCAGAATTTGACACGAGTGCGCTAAACCATTTTGAGACTGTCTGATTGGTCTCGATAGTCCACGCTCCGTATGAAAGTGCGGGTGCCTCAAATCCTCCGTTCTGGATGAGATTGAAATCAGCTCGACAAGCAACCTGACATGTTCCGTCCTGATTTTGTTCATAACCAAATGGGGCCTCGGTCTGTGCGCCATCAAGATTTGAGCATCGGTCGTATGTGCAGGAAGTAGCATTTGCATTACCCGCGGTTGCTGCAGAGTTGTAGTTTGTTGCAGTGACGTCTGTACAGCCTAGCACGGGATATGTGCAGGAAGTAGCATTTACATTGCCCTGCGTTGCTGCGGAATTATAATTCAGCGCCTCGGGGTTTGTACATCCGAGAACTGGAAGTGTGCACGAGTCGTCATCCTCTGTTGCATTAGGATTGTAGTTTATTGCTTCTGGATTCATGCAACCTGGAACTGGGTCTGTCGAAAACTCGCACGAACCATTATCTACAGTGGCGCTCGCGCTATAGTTTAAGGCGACGGGATTCATACACCCTGGAACAGAGTATGTACAAGAAGTAGCATTTGCATTGCCCTGCGTTGCTGCAGAGTTGTAGTTTGTCGCAGTGGCATCTGTACAGCCAAGCACGGGGTATGTGCAGGAAGTAGCGTTTGCATTTCCCTGTGTTGCCGAGGAATTATAATTCAGCGCCTCTGGGTTTGTACATCCGAGAACAGGAAGTGTACATGAGCCGTTATCTTGCGTTGCGATGGGGTTGTAGTTTGTCGCCTCAGGATTCATGCAACCTAGTACTGGTGACAGAAGGAATGTCGCCGTAACCGTCTTCGCCATATCCATAGTGACGGTGCACGACATACCAGAGCAACCACTCACACCTGTCCAACCAGTGAAGTTGGATCCCGAAGCTGCTGATGCAGTGAGTGTGACAAGCGCATCTTGGGCATAGGACTCCGTACAATCAGCACCACAGTTGATACCGGCTGGAACTGAGGTGACGGTGCCAAGCCCAGTACTACCGGTTTTTGAGACCGAGAGTAAATACTGGACTGGGGAAGTAGCTACGACTTGTGGCTCGGAGCCAGTTTGAGTAAACTCCTGCCCACTAGTATTTGAAAAACTGTTGTTTCCAAACGCCCGGACCACAAAAACTCCTGTCCCAGGAATAATCGGTGAAGTTACATTGAACGAAATTGTAAAAGACTGTCCAGGCGTAATTCCTCCTGGGCCAGTTGTTTTACTAAAATTAATTCTACCGTCTGATCCTGAAGTTGAATCATAAATCACGGAGTATGGTGCGGGAGAAGACGCCGCGCCACCGAGCACAATTGACGTGATGGGAGTCCAACCACTGGGACGTGCAATACTTGCTGATTGGATGTCCTCAGTGCTCGTATTACTGTTCGTAATTGTTACAGTATACGCCTGAACAGTTCCCACATTGACTGTTGTCGGTGTAATTACGGCACTAAAACTTCGCACGGTTACGGGTTGTCTCGCATAGGCGACTTCGGTTGATAAAAAGAGAGCTCCGACTCCTCCGGTGAGGTTGATCGAGAGCATGAGAAAACCCGCTGCGATTTTTCGTAGCGGCTTACGATAACCACTCGACACAAAAAGTGAGGTAGTCATATATATAATTGGGGAATTATTCCCTCTAATAAATAAAATGATAATAAATTTTATTGGACGAAAACGAATGCACGTTTTTCGCCAAGCGAGCCCGTTTCCTCCAAGAAATGAACTTACATAAGTGTACCAGATGTTGTAAGGTTTGGCAAGTGCCCACAGGCCCCCTACCTGTGAATTACTCCGTATTTGCGACGTTTTCTGGCTATTTACTGCCAGTGCGGAAACTGGAGATTGGAGATGTGGCAGTATTCCCCGACGAATCGGTCGCAACAATCTGATAGAAGTATTTCGTGCGAGGTGTTAGTCTCGATATTTGTGCAGACTGTGTGGTGATTGCGAGCACGCGTTTATAATTTTGCATAGGCTAATACATGAATTCTACATTAAGCACTTCGTGGCTTAAATTGGAATGCTCAATTTATAATAATAAGTACGTTCCCTCCTCAATACCAAAAAAATGAATAAAAAAACAGATACTCCCTCACCTCGAAACGTGTTGCTCACAAAATACTGCCAATCTATATACCTTACATTATGCTAGTGCTACTCGTTTAACCTGTCAAGATTTTGTATCTTTACTAGCGGCACCAAGAAATGGGAGCTCCGTCGGCTCACCTGCTTCAAATTGCTTGAATGTATCTTTATAGCTAGCGATAATTCCTGCCATTAATGCATCACCATCAGTCGCTATCGTACTCAATCCACTGTCGGGTGGCCACAGTACCCCAATGTTTACATCATCAATTTTTTGAATCTGTTCTAGTGCAAGACGAAATTCTCTTTTTGAAACCAGCCCCTTCGCAACTGCGTTAAATCCAGCAAGCTTTGCGAGCGCAGAGCCTGCGTGTTCTCCCGCTGAGGGCTTCACATCGTTTATGTATTCGTACGGCAGTTGAGGTAAAACAAGTACATCAGTTGGACTGAATTTCTTTATAAGCTCTTCGATGGGAAGCGGATTAATAGCTCCGTCACGATACTCGACACCGCTTATTGCAGTTGCTGGTCCGGTTAATTTGGGATGGAGTGACATAGATGCCTTAATTCCATCGGTCATTTGTGGTAAATCTTTTGCGTTCAAAAACTCAACTTCAGGATTCTCGCTACCCTCCGTAGGAAGCGTTACGGTATACCACAATTCTGTATCAGACTTGCGAATAGTCTTTTCATCAAGTGCGTACTCTCCCCCAGGCTCATTCATGGCGTCAGCGAGTAGCCCCAAATTTATCACCGTCCCACTGCGAAAGCGCTCCATGCTTGGATTAATAAAATCCTCCGTGCTCATGGGACCAGCCATCATTAGGGCGGTGCGTCTTGTCTGCTCAGATCCTCCCACGTAGGCGGTCGCAACGACTGCACCACCGGACGCCCCCACCACCGTATCTACCTTATCAGCCGTGAGTCCCATTGCGCTGAGGCCCATAATTTGTCCTGCTGAATACGCACACTTCATTCCACCACCCAAAATAACAATCAGGGTTTTAATGTGCGCGCCCTCCCCTGACTGTGCACGCTCTTTGAAATTTGTAATGACAGTCCTCAGATTTTTCTGCCAAGCCTCGTACTCTTCACTGCTTCGTTTTTCGAAATCCTCATCATCACGATATGCCTCTTCCTGCATAACATCAGCAGGAGTTGCTCTCTTACTAAATCGAAATAACTTCGACTGCGCAGCTGCAAGTTCCCCCCAGCGTTTCTCATGAAAATCTCTTTCGCTTTCTATGAGCGCCCTTCTGGCGACGTCATCAGAGTCTATCGGTGAATACAGTGATTCGTTCATTGGTGAGTGTCATTAATATAAATCTAAAATCTCACACTATGTGCTCATGTAATTATATTGTACTTAGGACTCGTCCACCAATAACTTCATAGTTATTGGTGATGACGGTCCTTTGTGCATCATCCATTTATTATAGCAACTTATAAATGGATGGGGCCTTAACTGTCTAGAGTAAACAAAAAAAACGCTGTGGTTACGCCACAAACTACACAAGAATAACCGTCTCGTTTTTGCCTACCTCAAGAAAACCCGATGTGATGGGGAATTCTTCTTTTTTGCCATCCGAAAGCTTCACTAAAAGCTTCCCCGACTTCAGCGTCGTGATGAGCGGCATGTGATGCGAGAGGATAGTCATCTCACCCGCAGTTCCTGGAACGGTAACTGAGTGAGCGTCTCCCGAGAAGAGCACTTTATCAATTTGGGAAATAGTAAGTTTCATAAATATCATGCTTTGCCCTCTTCCCATTTTTGGACATTTTTCATTACGTCTATAGTGTCGAGCCCCTCAACCGCACCGCGAAGTGCGAATAGGAAATTTTCATCTTCCTTTAGTCCTGCTTCGATGAGTAGTTTGTACACCTCATCAACGCCCGTCAGGCGAATATCTTCTGCGGAACGAATGTCTATCTTTCCGAGCCATTCCATGCGCTCTTGGCTCATGTTTCGTATTATTTCCATAAAGTATAAATTTAGGAATATAAAATCTACTTCACTTCATCAATTGTACCCTTCATGTAGAAAGCCTGCTCCTCCTTTGCGTCATGCATTCCATCAAGAATTTCTTTTACCGAACGAACAGTCTCAGCGAGAGTCACATACTTTCCTGGTGTGCCCGTAAATGCTTCTCCAACAAAGAATGGCTGCGAGAGGAATTTCTGAATTTTTCGCGCACGATAGACCAGGTTCTTGTCATCATCAGAAAGCTCTTCAATTCCAAGAATCGCAATGATGTCCTGAAGGTCCTTGTAGCGCTGGAGTACCTGCTTGGTGCGCGTTGCAACAGTGTAATGCTCCATTCCAACTACGACAGGATCAAGCGCCTGCGAAGACGACTCGAGCGGGTCAATTGCAGGGTAGATTCCGAGTGACGCGAGCGGGCGTGAAAGCACAACGGTCGCATCGAGGTGGGCAAACGTGGTCGCAGGTGCAGGATCAGTAAGGTCGTCGGCAGGAACATAGACAGCTTGCACAGAAGTAATAGAGCCATCTTTTGTTGAAGTAATACGCTCTTGAAGCTTACCCATCTCTTCTGCGAGTGTAGGCTGATATCCCACCGCACTTGGCACACGACCAAGTAGCGCAGACACCTCGGAACCTGCCTGAGTGAAGCGGAAAATATTGTCCATGAAGAGCAATACATCTTTCTTCATTTCATCACGAAAATGCTCAGCCATGGTGAGTCCAACAAGGCCAATACGTGCACGAGCGCCAGGCACTTCATTCATCTGCCCAAAGCAGAGTGCGGTCTTCGCAAGCACACCAGATTCTTTCATTTCATGATAGAGGTCGTTTCCCTCACGTGTACGCTCTCCAATTCCGGCAAACACCGAATAGCCTCCGTGCTCAGTTGCGATGTTGCGAATCAACTCCTGAATTAAGACGGTCTTACCTACACCGGCTCCTCCAAAGAGTCCCACCTTACCCCCCTTGATGAACGGTGTCATAAGGTCGATTGCCTTGATTCCTGTTTCAAAAATTTCTGTCTTGGTTGCCTGCTCTTTAAATGTCGGTGCAGCACGGTGAATAGACGCATGCGCAATGTCCTTCGGCATTGGCTCATTGTCGATTGCCTCACCGAGCACGTTCCAAATTCGGCCGAGTACGTTTACTCCAACGGGGGCCTGGAGTGGGGCGTTGGTCGAGACAACTGCGTCTCCGCGCTTTAGTCCATCGGTAGATTCCATCGAAATCGTGCGCACAACGTTTCCTCCCAAATGCGAAGCAACCTCAAGCACAGTCTCCTTGGTCGTTCCCCTTACACGAAGTGCGGTGTATACCTCAGGCACAGCCCCAGGAAAGTGAACATCGACGACAGCTCCGATGATCTGAGCGATAACACCATCGTTACTAGTGTGACTTACTGAAACGGTCTTTGTGGGTTTGTGGGTTGCGGTTTGCATAGTTGTTTAATCAATTAGTTTTGCCACTCTACTATATATATGGAAAAGAGTCACCCTAGCGCACTTCCCACAACTTTCCAAGGTGAGACCTTGGAAATAAGAAAATAGGGTAGGCGCGATGTCAATTTTCTCTGCTTGCTAAAAATTCGTACACGATCGTGGTTACTTCTTCCGAATTGTTTGTCTCCATGAGCTTGATACGAAGCTCCTTCGCACCGTCGAAACCGTTTACGTACGCTTTGTAGTGTTTCTTCATCGTCGCAAAATTCTTTACATCACCGAGTAGTTCTTGAAAAAGGTTCGTATGCTCAACCATCACCTTCATCTTTTTCTCAATCAAATCAAAATTACTTCCGCCTTCATTTATGTCAAGACTAAGTCTTGACATGTTGGGAGACGAAGCTGGTGGCATCGCATACAGCCATGGATTGCCAAAAATCGCACGTCCAAGCATGGCGCCGTCTGCTCCACTAAAAGCAACTCGAGCGCGAGCATCTTCGAGGTCCTTCACATCCCCATTCCCGATAATCAACGTACTCGGGGAAAGTGAGTTCCTAATTTCCACCGCCTCACGCACGTGCTCCCAGCGCGCAGGTACAAGTGACATCTCTTTTCTTGTGCGCGCATGAATGGTCACCACTGCTGGCTTTGTTTCGAGAATTGCAGGTAGCCATGTATCAAGCTCGAGTTTGTTGTACCCAACGCGCGTCTTCACTGAAATTGGAAGCGAGGGTGCGCCCGCTGCTGTCGCGAGGATAATTTCCTTAGCCAACTCGGGATGTTTGATGAGACTTGCTCCCCCACCCTGCTTTTCTACGTTTCTATCCGGGCAACCCATGTTGATGTCGATACCATCAAATCCCAGTCGCGCTATCATCTCTGCCACTTTAAAAAAATTATCTGGTTTTGAGCCAAATATTTGTGCAACTATGGGTCGTTCAACCTCGGTGTACATAAAATCACGCAAGAGAACCTCGCGCCCTGGTGAAAGCAGGCCGTCTACGGCGACGAACTCAGTCCACAGGACGTCTGGTTTCCCGTACTTTGCGATGATGCGACGAAAAGCTGCATCGGTGACATCCGCCATCGGTGCTTGTACAAAAAAGGGCTTTGACAACTTGCCCCAAAATCCCGAAGGAATGCTTGACATGGTGGGACTATAATGTAATTAGCGTATATACGTCAAGATTCTGCCGAACGATCGAGAGAAATTCTGTTTTAATAGCGCGTGTCTCTGTACGACAATTTCTCAAAGTGTGAGGCCTACGGACACTCGTGTGTTTGTATACTAAAAAACCGACAATTGTTTGTCGGTCTGTCGTTCACGTTAGTCCGTCCCCAAAACTAAATGGGTCAAACCGCGGTCGCTGCTTCGGTGGGACATCCTTGTGTTCGTCGCAAAGGACATGCAGTCGTCGAAAGAATGCGTCTACTCGTCGGTGGTCCTCTTCACTCGCACCTACTTGCTGCAGAAGTCTTTCACGAACCGGTGACAATATCTCGAGCACTTCAGCATCGGTATACAGAATATCCGCCTTTTTTGCGCCAACCTTGATTGTACCAGCAAGTTCACTAAGTAGGTTCTTAGCAGATTCTGTTCTCCCCTTACTCCTTATCACAGTGAGTACTGTCTGGAAGGACGACTCAAGTGATTCCACGCCAAATGATTCCTCTAGGGCTGATGTGATTGAAGCAGAAGCTTCATCGAGTTGGTTGTAATACAGCGCACTACCACGCACACACCCTGATGGCTCGAAATCCCGAAGCAGAAGTTGCTTCAACTGCGGAACATACTTGGTAATCCAATTGAGAATGCTGAAAAAAGGCGGTTGCTCCACATAGTGCCACTCATGAAACAACGTGCCCTGTGCCGCAAATGCACGAAGCTCAGTAGCAAATGTTTTGCATACATCGTAATGGTGAGTCATCGGATTTCGAAACATGGAAATTCCTTCAGAGAACAACTGAATCAATTCTAATGAATGAGCCCACTTTTGCAAGCACTGCTAACAACCGCGTGCAGGGGGATTTATCCAAGTTCAGGGAAATCCTCACGAGCAAATTCGAGCGTAGCACCCGGCAAAAGCTTTCCCGAAATAATCATTTCAGCAACTTTTTGCTCCACAGTCTCTTGTACTGCACGTGCCATTGGTCGAGCGCCCATGTCGGGATCCACGCCAGTTTTCATAACAGCCTCAATCAACACATCGTTTATCACTAGGTTAATACTTTTGTCACGTAGCCGTTTCTGAAGTTTCTTCAGCATAATTTCTGCAATCTGCAAATAGTCTTCATTCCTGAGCGGGTGAAAAAGAATGACACCATCAAAACGATTAAAAAGCTCGGGCTTCAACTTCCCCTGCTCGATAATACTGTCTATTATTTCCTTACTTACCAACTGGAGGTCCACACCGTTCGCAATTGCCTCACGTATTTGTGATGAACCTGCATTTGAAGTGGCAATGAAAATCGAGTTTCGTGCATTCACTTTTTTTCCTTTTGCATCATGAAAAATTCCCTCATCAAGGACTTGCAAAAATAGGTCAAGTACCTTGGGATTCGTCTTTTCAAACTCATCGAGCAAGACTACTCCATATGGTTGCTCCTTAAGAAGTACTGGTAATGAGCCACTTGCACCGTCCATGGACCCTATCATACGACTGAGTCCATCGTCTCCCTGGTACTCACTCATGTCGAGTCGTGACATGGCGTTTTCGTTTCCAAAAAACACCGTAGCGAGTGCTTTAGCAGTTTCAGTTTTTCCGACACCCGTTGGACCAAGAAATAGAAATGCACCAATAGGGCGACTCAGATTGCGCACACCCGCACGTGCGCGACGCATTGCATTTGCCACCACCCTCAAGGCCTCCTCTTGACCTATTACGAGTTTTTTCATAAGCACCTCAAGCTGCTGCAGGCGTTCACGCTCCTCCTCGTTGATTGTCCCTACAGGTATCTTTGTCTTTTCTCTTATGAATTCCAAAACATCCATCTTCTTCACAAGGTGCCCACCTCGTGAAAGCATGCTTGGTGTAATCTCCACCATAATGTCTATTGCCTTGTCGGGCATGACGCCATCCGAAAAATAGTTCTCCGCACTGCGGATAACTTCAACCACAGCAATGTAGGTAAAGAAAATTGGGTACTTGCGCTCAAGTCCCTCAGCAACTTCTTCGATAATTCGAATCAGTGACTCTTCGGCGGGCTCCGTAAGTACAACTTTCTCAAAAAACTGCATGATACCACTATTTGACTCAATGATCTGATGAAACCGCGCATTATCAGCGGTAGCAATGACCTGCAGCGCCGAGCCCGACAAATAAGAACTTATGACGCCCATGACATCCGCATCGAGCTGATATCCTCCCTGAATAAATCCCGGCAAATCTTCAATGACAAGAATAATATTTCCTGCATCAACTGCGTCATTCATGATTTTGATAAGCGAACTCTCGAGCTCTTGTTTTCCTCGCATTGCGGACACAAATCCTTTTGCATCAAAAACCATAACCCTCTTATGAGCGAGTGCTGGGTTTGTATACCCGTTCATGATGTCACGAGCAAAATCAAGTATCACCTCCATTTTTCCTGCACCTTCCTCACCAACCAAGACTGCATTCGCCTCCTTTGTGCGTGAGAGAATTATCTCGAGCTGTTTAATTTGTTCATTTCCATATATGAAACGGAAACTTGAACCACCCCCAATGGCCGCCTTGGTAAGGTCTCTGCTAAACTTACCGAGCGCAAATGCGCTACCATACGCAAACTCAGACCCAAATGATGGTGCCTGACCAAGCGCAACCCTTCCCCAGAATCTTTGTTTCTGCTTACGCCTCTTTATCTGTCGCTCAACCCACTCACTCGAACCAACAAGTTCTCTTTCGCGAACTCCAAGCTCAAAAAGGAATTGATAAAATTCAGGTTCTGTATCCACGAGTTTTTTTGATAAATCACGCAGAGTAAATACATCATGCAACTCGCTTTCCTTTTCATTATAGTTTACGACCAGCTTTCTGTTGTTCAAGTAACTGTCGGTAGTTTCATCTGCTATTCCCAACCTACGCATAATCGCTCTGCCATATGCTGAATTAATGTAACTCTTTAACAAGTCTCCGTACTTCACTTGATAATAGATGTCACATACTTCATAGTTTGGCGTGGTGTATGCAGTAAGTGCCCCCGTCTTCCCTCGCTCGAGTAATGCCTCAACATGGAAAAAATATGACCGTCCGTAGAAATTAAGCATTTGCAAAACTAACCACATGCCGAAGGAAATCAAAAAAATACTTGCACCAAAAGGATAGTCAATATCAAGGGGTACTTTTATGAGACTAAGTCCAGGGAAAAAATTGGGAATCTCAACTAAATTTGCAGTGCCCACGTGCACTTGCTCAACCGCAGACTGCCCATTCTCGCTTAGTACTTGTGTAGTGATGTTTGCAGGAATAGCTACATTCACAAGTCTTTCTTTAAGAAGTGGTGCGAGCAATATCCCTATATAGAGAAAAATTATCAGTCCAAAGGCAAGGCTAAGCCAACCTCTAATTTTCGCAGGCAAAATACTTTCCAATACTATCGCCTTGTGAAAACGATAGTTTGGGTCCCTAAAAAAATTTACTTTATTTCCAAACATATTAGATGAACAAAACTCTTATGCTCGTAACAAGAAAATGGACAATGAGCACTGGGAGAGCAGTCCAGACTACAAAAAACATTACTCCCACAACTCCAAAGAGCGCGAAAAATGAACACGCAATCATGAGTAGTGCAGAGCGAATTATCACGCCAACAATCCGCATCATCAAATTCACAAACATGTTCGAAAAAAACTCCTCGGGATGGGCGATGAAATTTACCTTCTTTTCTTGAATCCTCTTAAAAGGAGAGAGCCAACTCATCGCGACCTCAGGAACAGAAAAAATGTGATTAATAAACCAGAGGTAGTTCTTCCAAAGATAAAAAATGTCAACATATGCACGAGAATAATGCCAAACAACATAATCACGTACAAGGCCAAAAATGGACATATGCATTATTGTATCACGAAGACTAGGAGAAGAAATGCTACCATCTCACCGTGGGCTCAGCATTCAAATACTCACCCTGAAACCTACTTATAAAAAATCTTTCCCTCAAAACGTAAATCTACGTATGATGAGGTGCTCGAACTCGTATTATTCTTTAGGCCATTAGTGATTTCCGGCAGTGAAGCACGCAGATGTTCCGCTGATAGTACCGGGTCTCTTTTTGAGGACCACAATATTATTCTTTTCGACTCAGTGTGAAGAACATAGTCTTGCTCGATGTCTTGGACGACCTCACGCATAAGTATTCCTATTTTCTTTAGCTCCTCCGTGAACCGTGAGACCGATTGATACTCTCCTCGCGTGAGCACAAGTAGCCCTATCGGAGTTCCACTTTCCTCACTTCCGGCAATACTGGTCCGAAATACGGGAAATGGATATCCCGAGAATGGCGGCGCCTTAGCGTATACATACCCCTCGATATCTGCGTAGTAGCATTCATCGTTCTCCTTGCCGTCTTTGACCTCCTCACTATTTGCACACCACAAGAGCGCGGGCTGATATTCGTCTATGGTAATCGTCAAGCTCTTAAGCGACTCGACATCGAATACCACCCCTTTTATGCGCGTGTTGAGTGGTATGATAGTCGCAGCCATGCTACTTCGTGGTAAAAGTAAAAAATTATCTCTTTCTATTTTCCACAGATAGGGCCTGCTCATGAAACTCTCGGCAGTAGCTTGCACAACACTTGTATCGATTGACCCACTCTCAACTGAAACTTTTATTTGATCGATGCGAAACATATCTCGCTCGGTGAGCCAGTATGCTGTCACAAACAACAAATAGGCCGCCATTACTGTTTGGGATATCCTCAAAAAAACCTTGTCGATTCGTCGCGAGAGTCTCCTGCTCGACCGTATGGGTTTGTGAGCACGAATATTCATGCGCTTATCCTATTACTGACTTTCCCATAAACTTCTGAAGCGCTTCAGGTATGCGAATTGTCCCATCGGCATTCTGATAATTCTCTATTATAGAGACAAGAATGCGTGGGGTGGGAATTGCCGTGCAATTCAGTGAGTGGGCGAAGCGCATTCTTCCTTCGGCATCGCGATACCGGGTATTTAATCTTCGTGTTTGAAAATCATGGAAATAAGATGCCGAACTTATTTCCCTATATGTACCCTCTCCGGGTACCCAAAGCTCAATGTCGTATTTCTTGACCTGACCTAACCCCAGATCTCCACCGCAATTGATTACTGTGTGATACGGTATTTGAAGTAGCTCGAGGAATTCCTCGGTGTTGCGATTTATTTCTTCATGCATGCGTACCGATTCCTCGTGGCTTCCTTCGCACAATATCACCTGCTCCCACTTGAAAAACTCGTGCACGCGGATAAGCCCACGAGTGTCTTTCCCGTGTGCGCCAGCTTCGCGACGAAAACACGGCGAGAAGGCTAAAAACTTAATAGGTCCTTTTGTAAAATCCACTACTTCATCCATGTAGTAACCCATCGTCGCCACCTCACCGGTTCCTGCGAGAAAATCTCCATCTTGGGTCTTATAGAGATCATCCTCCCCTTGCGGAAGATAACCCGTGCCTAAAAATGTTTCCCTTCTCACGAGACTTGGTACGAGCATGGGCATAAATCCTTTTGCATCCCAGTGCTCTAGTGCCAACTGCCACACTGCATTTGCAAGACGAAACCCATCGCCCTTTAAAAAATATCCTCGAAATCCCGCGACTTTTGTTCCGCGCTCAAAATCAACCATGTCATGCTTCTGCATCAAATCGATATGACTCTGCGCAGGAAAAGGAAATGTCGTCGGCTCACCCCAGCGCTTTACCTCTTTATTATCTGCATCACTTTCACCTTCGGGCACAGATATATCAGGTACATTTGGTACAAGGAGCATCAACTCTCGCCACTCCTCCATAACTTCCTTCAGCTCACTCTCTTTTGACACCAACGACTCTTTAAATGTGCGCATTTGATCTATCATCGCCTGGCGCTCTACGGAGTCAGTCGCACGAGCAATTTTCTCAGTAAAACTATTCTGCTCTGCCCGCATATTTTCGACGGCGAGGAGCAAATCGCTCCTCTTTACATCAAGAGTAATAAGCTCATCAACGTTAAAATTTAGGTGTTTCTTGCGAACAGCCTCCTTAATATGATCGGTATTTTCTCTTATAAATTTAATATCTAGCATGGAGATATCATAGCAGAACTGATACGATGGGTAAATTATACCCATGAGCTATAGCATACGAAATCTTAGTGATGAAGAATTTCCCGCTCGACTCAGTGAAATTCCTGAGCCACCAAAGAGTCTTTGGGTGGCGGGTCAACTTCCTTCTCCCGAAACAGTCTTGCTTACCGTGGTGGGTGCGCGTAAACACTCCTCTTATGGAAGAGAGGCGTGTGAAATGCTGATAAACGGACTCACGGGTTATGACATTGCAATTGTCTCTGGACTTGCACTTGGCATAGACGCTATCGCCCACGAAAGTGCAATGCGTGCGCAGCTGCAAACCATCGCGGTTCCTGGTTCTGGCCTTGACCCCAAGGTGCTCTATCCGCGACAACACTTTCAATTAGCAAATAAAATTCTCAATGCTGGTGGTGCACTACTATCAGAGTTTCCACCCGACACCGCACCTGCTCCTTGGACTTTTCCAAAGCGCAATCGCATCATGGCCGGCTTGGCACAAGCAACACTACTTATTGAGGCAGAAGCTAAGTCGGGGACTCTCATAACAGCCAGACTTGCCGCCGACTACAATCGAGACCTGATGGCGGTGCCGGGTAGTATTTTTTCACCCCTCTCGCATGGCACGAATCAGTTTATCGCACTGGGGGCTACTCCAGTTTCTACAAGCACCGACATACTGCGCATATTGGGATTTGATGTTGAAGCAGAAGTACAGTCAGATAATTTTGACCCAACACAATTCGAGGGTCTCGAAAGACAAATTCTTGAACTCTTACACGAACCTATTCATCGCGAGGCATTACTAAATCAGTTTGATAATACTGCGAGCGAAATGAACGTCATACTCATGAAACTGGAAATTAGCGGTCATATCATAGATACACCCGAGGGAATTCGTCGTAAATAAAACCCCGTTGACTCATGGCGAGTGCTATGCTAATTTTTTCTTAGTACCCTCAACGCCCTTTAGGAGTCCAACATGCGTGATCGCCTCTCTCTTTCTGTTATGTCTGTCATGATTGCAGCACTTTCATTCACAACGACCGCAGCAGCAACCACTCCCCAGCACAATTGCGCGGTCGTGAGTAGCACTTCCCACACACGAGTTACTGTCACTGAGACCCAAACCGGAAAATTGATCGGAATGGCTGAGCATCGACGCATGGGTGTGTCCCATGCGATGAACCCCGGTGTCACCGGCGACAAAGCAATCATTAGGGAGGCTTGCAACGAAGACAAGCTGCGGAAGCTTCAATTGAGTCCTGATGACATCGCGGGATTCAGGAAATTGCTGAAATAGCATGAGCATGAGCAACAATATTGTTGCTCTTTTTTTATATGCTCATCAAAAAATATTTGCAAAAAAAATTGTCGCGTGATACTCATATGTAATTATGCCTCTGCCCATGAACAAGCGTACACTCATAATAGTTGAGTCGCCAACAAAGATAAAAAAACTAGAGGCCTATCTCGGCAATGAATATATAGTCCTCGCATCCGTTGGCCACATTCGCGACTTACCTAAGTCAAATAAGGTGGCAATTGATATTCCTGGTGGTTTTATCCCAAAGTATGAAGTAACACCCGGAAAGGACAAAGTAGTAAAAGAACTCAAAGCAGCTGCCGCTGCAGTAAAGGAGGTACTCCTCGCAACTGACCCCGATCGGGAGGGTGAGGCTATTGCTTGGCATATCGTTGATGAGCTTGGACTCAAGAAAGCGAAACGAATTGTATTTTATGAAATAACTGAGTCCGCAATCAAAGACGCGGTTAAGCACCCGCGTCCCATCGATGAAAATTTGCGCATGGCGCAGGAGGCACGCAGAATCCTCGATAGGCTCGTCGGTTATGATCTTTCAGGAATTATTTGGAAGAAAGTGCGCTACGGCCTCTCAGCAGGTCGCGTGCAGTCACCTGCGCTACGCATCATCATGGAGCGCGAGCGCGAAATTCGTGCATTTGTTCCTGAGCAATTCTGGCGACTGACGGCAAGTGTCGCGACGGACAAAAAAGACGCTATTGATCTTGTGGCAAGTGAAGAGCCACGTGAACGAAAAATTGTAGATACTATTATTAAAGAAGGAAAGGCTCATCCGTGGAAAGTTATTGATGTAAAAGAAACACAGGTATCACGCTCACCAAAAGCGCCATTTACCACTTCAACACTACAACAAACAGCCTCAACGAGACTAGGGCTCTCACCTTCCCGCACGATGCAGATCGCCCAGAAACTTTACGAGCAAGGCCTCATCACCTACATGCGTACGGATAGTACGAATTTGGCCGTCACCGCACAGACGGAGATTCTTTCCACAATCGCAAAACTCTACGGTAAAGACAAGGCACTTGCGCAATCATATAAGGCAAAAAGTAAGAACGCGCAGGAGGCCCATGAGGCTATTCGCCCGACGAGTGCCAGTAAGCGAACTGGAGGTGCAAATCCAGAGCAGCAAAAACTATACGCCATCATATGGGCACGCACCGTTGCGTCACAAATGGTTGATGCTTCTACCTTGCGCACAAAGATAGTAGCGAATATTTCTGGGGGTAAAGTTGCTATTCCCGATTTCAGTGCAAATGGTTCTCGTATAATCTCAAAAGGTTGGCTTGAAGCTGACCCTGATGCTGCCGGTGAAGATGTAATTCTTCCCAAGGTTATTGTCGGTGACAAACTCACCCTCAAGAATCTGACTGCCGAAGAGAAACACACCGAACCACTTCCCCGCTACACGGAGGCCGGGCTCATCAAGGAGCTCGACAAAAGAGACATCGGTCGCCCCTCAACATATGCGTCCATACTCCGCACCATCGTTGACCGTGGATACGTAACCAAAGAGGGAAAAACACTCACTCCGACTGACACTGGGGACGTCGTGAGTAGCTTCCTTGAGCAGCATTTTGCAAAATACATCAGCGACACATTTACCGCGGAGATAGAGCAGAAGCTCGACGATATTGCACTCGGAAAACGAAAGTACGAAAAAACGATGAAGGATTTTTATACTCCCTTTCAGAAGGACCTGAAGTCAAAGGACAAGATCGAAAAGGTCACCAACATGGGTGATGCGCCTCCGGGAATTCTCTGCACGAAGTGTGGCGGACCGATGATCGTGAAGCTTGGAAAAAATGGAAAATTTCTCTCCTGTGCAAAGTTCCCTGAGTGTGATGGTCTTCGTGGCATCGACGGTAGAGAAATCGAGGGACCAAAGCCAACTGGTGAAAAATGTCCCGAATGTAAAAAGGGTGACCTCATTGAACGCGAGGGTAAATTCGGAAGGTTTATTGCATGCGGAAATTACCCAAAGTGTAAATACATAAAGAATGACCCCGAGACAGCGAAGCTTAACTCGACAGGAGTAAAATGTAATCAGTGTACCGATGGCGAGATTGTCGCACGCCGAGGACGGTTCGGACCCTTTTACAGCTGTTCAAATTATCCTAACTGCAAACTCGCGATCAAGGCCAAACCAACCGGAAATATTTGCCCAATGTGTCAGTCGCTCATGATGGATGGCACAAAAACAATTCCCGAACGCTGTAGTAAAAAGGAGTGCCCAAACCATAATCCTCATAAACTAAACAAGGAGTAATGGCGCGTGTGTAGCCGAGCTACACACATGTTCGTTTTTGTGAGACGGAGCAATGTTTCGTCAGATTCTACACTACATTAAAAAACCAGCTTAATTAAGCTGGTTACTACTTTTCTGTGGGCGAATCATTCGGTTGCCAGCGCCGTTTTAGCTCTGAGCAAATCTTCTCTTAAGCGTCGCGCCTCTTCACCCAATCTTGCAATCTCCTCAAGCATGCTTACTTCGTATTCTTTATGCACGGTAATCACGTCGAGCGTATGGGACACCAAGCACTCTACCGTATGGGTCCTGAAGGCTTCGATTGTCAGGAAGGAAGCATTGCAAAGTTCACACATCATCGCTCGACGTATCTTTAGGCGATATGGTCTTCGCATCACCGACACACTTGTACTCGACGGTACACCAGCACCATCATGCTGATGATGTTTCCCGTGCACCACACAAAAAATATGGAGAGCACAATAGCAATGAGTAAGAGAAACTCAGGAAAAAAGTGAGCAAAGACCATCGCCATCAATGCAAAAAGAACAAAGATGAGAAGTTGTTTTGCCGCCCGAAAGAGGTGTGGTGTATAGTTTTCCACTTCGTTACCTTTATGTTGCGAAATATTCTTTTTTTAGTATGATAAAAAACATGGAGCATGTCAAGAAAATTGAAGAGATAATGAGCATCATGCATAATCGTGGAGCAAGTGATGTTGCGCTCGTAGAGCGTGCCTACAGCTATGCAGAGAAAGCACATCACGGTCAAAAAAGATATTCAGGAGACCCATATTTTTTGCACGTTTCTGCTGTAGGTTACACACTGGCGGAAATGGGCATGGACTCGACAATGATAGTTGCTGGACTTCTACACGATGTAGTTGAAGATGCAAACATATCCGAGGAGGATATTGAAAAAGAGTTTGGCAAGGAAGTGCGCTTCCTTGTAGCGGGTGTTACGAAGTTGGGTAAACTCAAGTATCGCGGTGTGGAGCGACATGTTGAGAGTCTACGGAAGCTCTTTGTCTCGACCGCGAAGGACATCCGCGTCATCATCATCAAACTTGTCGATCGTTTACACAACGTGAGCACGCTCAAGCATGTGCCAAAAGAAAAGCAGGCACGAATTGCACTCGAAACGCTAGAAATATACGCGCCAATAGCCAACAGACTTTCTATCGGAAAGATTAAGGGTCAACTTGAGGATTACGCATTCCCATTTGCCTTTCCGAAAGAATACGAACATGTGCACACACTGCTGAAGGACAGGAGTAAGGGGAATGAAAAGTGGCTCGAAAAAATATATAGAGATATTCAAGTTGCCTTAGTAGAGAGCGGCATCACTAATGTCCATGGTGAGTTTCGTGTGAAGCGCATGTTTAGTCTCTACAAGAAACTTAGGGAGCACGACATGGATATCAGTAAAATTTACGACCTATCGGCGGTGAGGGTCATCGTACCTACGCTTGCAGATTGTTATCGTGCTCTTGGTATTGTACACAGCCAGTGGCAGCCACTCCCCGGTCGCATTAAAGACTACATAGCCTTTCCAAAGCCAAACGGATATCAGTCCTTGCACACTACGATATTTACCGGTGACGGTGGAATTGTTGAAGTGCAGTTTCGTACTGAAGAAATGGATAGAGACGCATCACTGGGTATTGCCGCGCACTTTGCTTACAAGGAGGGTGTAGTAAATGCCAACAACAAACGCATTGCGGGTAAGCTTGACTGGGTGAAGCAAATTACGCAACTTCAGCAAACTGGATCCGGCACGGGGGAATTTTTGGAGGACTTAAAAGTAGATTTTTTTGGTGATCGTATTTTTCTTTTTACACCAAAAGGTGACGTGGTTGATTTGCCTCAGTTTTCTAGCCCTATTGATTTTGCCTATGCAATACACTCAGACATCGGCGATCATACATCTGGCGCGGTAGTGAATGGAAAATTTGTTGCGCTCGACACCGCTCTACGCAACGGTGACATTGTGGAAATAATTACAAAAAAAAGCTCAAAGCCAACTATAAAGTGGGTTGAGTATGCAAAAACTACATTTGCAAAAAGAAATATTCGTTCTTATCTACAGAAGGGCACGACCAACTCAACAAAAAAATATAAGGGTTAGTAGTTTATATAGTAAAGCCACTCACGGAGTAGAGATTTTCATCTTCCTCCTTTTTTGCTGAATTTGTTTGCTGTGAAGTGTGGATTTGGCTTGGCTTGGTCGGAATATGTAACTCAATACCATCAACCGTCGTCGACATGTCGTCAGAAATTATGCTTTGTTGCGGCAAAATTTCAGTGTGTACGTCCTCAATGGTGAGTGAGTCACGAAGTGGTGTCACGATAATTGGTGGTGGGATTTGTTGAGGCATCTCGATTGGGGTACTCCGGCTGAGTACATCAATTTCACTCCCCCGCGAAACCTCGAGACTACTGTGCAGTGCCCTAAACTGACTAAGCTGGTCAGACATGTGGACTTTCTCGAGAATTGCCCGCAGGTCATCACTGGAGAAAAAATCAATAACCACCTTCCCTCCTCCCACCTGTCTGCGCTCGATGGATACTCTTGTGCCCAGTGACTCTGCAAGCTCCTTTTCAAGTTTTTCCATCTCGGGGTCAACGGGCATTTTCTTGCGAATCTTATCAAAGGCGATGTGGCGAGCAATTTGCTCAGCTTCGCGCACAGTGAGCTTCTTGAATATAATTTCCTTAAATAATGTAGACTGTTCGTCCTTACGATCAGAGAGCATCATCAGTGGTCGCGCATGACCCTCGGTAATCCTCCCCAAAGCAAGAGAATCCAAAATATCTTGTGGCAATACTAAGAGTCGTAGCGTGTTTGATACATACTCTCGACTTTTTCCCACTTTTTTTGCTATTTCAACATGCTTCAAATTAAACTCCTGTGCAAGTCTTCCAAATGATATTGCGCGGTCTACGGGATTAAGGTCTTCACGTTGGAGATTCTCGATGATGGCAAGCTCAAGCTTTAGTCGAGGATCTGTTACCCCTTGCTGAATTATGACAGGGACGCGTGCAACTCCAGCAATTTTTGATGCGCGCAACCTACGCTCTCCAGCTATCAGCTCATATTCTACGGTCATCCCGCCTTCAGGAAGCTCAGTTTCACTGCGTGTGACCACAAGTGGCTGTAGAATTCCATACTGACGAATGGAGTCAGCAAGATCACGCAAGTGTGCCTGATCAAACTCCTTGCGGGGTTGATATGGATTGGGTTTTATCTTCTCAACTTCAACCCAAAAAATTGCATTGTTTACAAATTCGGACATGGCGAAAGTATACCAGAAAATTGAAAATATTTATTGTGGAAATCGAGAGGATAAAATTGATTTTTCAATACTTTTTGTATAGACTTCTCTTACTTGCCGGAGTGGCGGAATGGTAGACGCGCACGACTCAAAATCGTGTTCAGCAATGAGTGAGGGTTCAAGTCCCTCCTCCGGCACAAGCGAAGCGCAGTGACGTAGAGACAGTGCTCAATAGCACTGTCGTGAGGGACTTGAAAAGCTTTGCAATATTTATGAGGGATTCCTATCTCGAATAAATCG